>Ga0265331_10000153_pt1 | contig 87835 bp, 75 predicted proteins | sample 41923metaG_FD_202088 | JGI IMG/M metagenome (GOLD analysis project Ga0265331, IMG submission 202088) | Rhizosphere microbial communities from Carex aquatilis grown in University of Washington, Seatle, WA, United States - 4-19-23 metaG | ecosystem: Host-associated > Plants > Roots > Rhizosphere... | reverse complement strand
AGAGCCAGATCCATGTTGTCGCCACCCAGCAGGATGTGATCGCCAACGGCTACGCGTTCGAGGGCCAGCTCACCGTTCTCCTCACGCACGGCGATCAACGTGAAGTCGGTGGTGCCGCCGCCGATGTCACAGACGAGCACGACGTCGCCAACGTGCACCGCGGTGCGCCAGCCGTCGCCGTTGGCATCGATCCAGGCATAGAATGCCGCTTGCGGCTCTTCGAGAATGGTCACCTGCGGCAGCCCGGCCTCATGGGCGGCGCGCACGGTGAGATCGCGCGCCACCGCGTCAAACGACGCCGGAACCGTCAGGAAGACATCCTGCGCTTCGAGTGGCGCATCGGGGAATGCAGCGTTCCACGCACAACGCATGTGCGACAAATATTGCGTTGAGACCTCGACGGGGGAGAGCTTGCGAACGTCGTCGGGAGAGTTCCACGGGAGAATCGGTGCGTTCCGATCGGCGCCCGCATAGGACAACCATGACTTGGCCGATGCGACAACGCGTGCCGGCACCTCGGTGCCGCGGCGTTGCGCGAGCTCGCCGACGATGTGCTCCGGCGACGACGTCCAGGGGAGCTGCAAGGCGTTGGGCGCGAACTCGTCGGGTGCCGGAAGATACAGGAATGACGGCAGCTGCGTGTGCCCTTCGACCGCACCGGACGCAACCAGCTGCGGGATTTCCAGCACCTGCAGTGTCGGCGCGTCCTCGTGAGTATCAGCGAACGCGACCACGCTGTTCGTCGTACCGAGATCGATGCCGACGACAAAACGGGCGGTGTCAGCGGTCGTGGTCGAGCGTGGCGACTTCATGTTCAAGAGTCGTGAAGAGAATGGAGAACAGGGAACACGAAACTGGAAATTGGAAACCGGTGAATCGGCCGCCCGGCACGATCTCCGCCGTTGACCGGCTTCCGGTTTTCCATTTCGGGTTTCCTGTTTTCCATTCTCTGCCTTCCGTATCCCGTACCCGTCACGCGATCTCCACTTCCGCCGGCGCGATGATGTGCGGGTCAGTGGCGCCTGGCGACTCCGGCAGGGTGACTTTCGTGACGCGCCAGCCGCCGTGTTGCAGCGTACCGCGGAACGGCGGCTCGCCGGCGATGTTACCGGTGAGCCGGACGGCGGCCGGATCGAAGCCCTTGTCGACCACGACCGAGCTGCCATCCTCGTCCGTCAGGATCCGCTCCAGCTCCACCCGCTCCTGCAAGGCCTTGCGGCATCCCGCATGAATCGAGCGCACGGCGCCGCCGACCTGCTCGTCGCTGTAGCTGTCGATGTCTTCGGCAATGAAGTCGAGGAAGCGCCCGTCCTGCTGGAGCAGCGCCAACAAACGCAGAGCCGGTGCTGACGCTGGCGGACCGCTCTCGACGTCCTCCGCGACAGCGGCCGTAGTATCAGCAGCAGCAGCCGGACCGCGCCCGGCGAGGAACGCCATGAGAATGGTGAAGATTACCGGTGCGAGGGTCAAATAGATGAAGCAGGCCGGGCATAAGCGATAGCGCTCCGTGAGCGTCAGCATATCAATGCCGCCGCCCGGGCGGTCGGTCGTCAAGAGATACACGGCCACGTTGGATACGGCGAGGACGATCCCCGCCAGAATGATGAGGGCCATGAGAGCGGCGCCGCCGTTCGGCTGTGCACGCAGGCGCTGGGGCATAAGCTTCTCCTTCGGCATCGAGATGAACCGACCAGTTCGTATAGCGGAGCGGGTCGCCGGTCTCCAGTTGCTCGGAAAAGTCCTGAGTCCTGAGTGCTGAGTCCTGAGTGCTGACAAACCTGAGGGCATTGGGCCGAGTGCTATCGGCCTTTACTCAGGACTCAGGACTCAGGACTCAGCACTCAGGACTTTTTCTTCAGCTGTCCTCGATCCGAACGCGTCCGCGCAGGGCCTTGGTTTCGCCGCGCGCGTGTTTCGCTTGCAGCATTTTTTCCTGCGCGCGCCGTGAGCGCCGGCGCTTCTGGCGTTTGAGCTTCGCGACGCGCTGCGCTTCAGCGCTCCGGGCACCGAGAATCTGGCGCTCGATTTTGTCGGCGAGTTGCTGGCGCGCACGATAGCGGTTGAATGCCTGCGAGCGTTCGCTCTGACACTTGATCTGAATGCCACTCGGCCGATGCACCAGCACGACACACGTGGCAACCTTGTTGACGTTCTGCCCGCCATGGCCCCCGGAACGCACAAACGTCTCTTCGAGATCCTCGTCACGAATACCGAGGCGTTCGAGACGCTCGGCAAGTGCCTTTTCCTTGGTGGAAGAAACCGGGAACATGCGTTGAGTAGAGCGATTCGGAAGACCGCTTGCAACCAGGTGCTCGACGCTCCACGAATCCGGCCGCGTCGAACAGGGTGGTGATGGCCCTGCCCCTGGGGTGGGGAGCCGGCTTCAGCCGGCTTGGCTTTCTTAGCCGGGGGCTTCGGGCCCCCGGAGTTGGGGGCCTGGGGGGCGTGGGGCTACTCCTCCCTCGGGCATTGTCCTCTACATCTCCGGCCTTCGAATGACGAACTCGGTGACGTAGTCGTAGAAGTAGCCGCAGTCTTGATCGGCCAGCGCCATCTCACGTGGCGGCTGGTCGTACCACGGGTAACCGCGGCAAACGAGCGGCCGGGTCGCGTGGGCCATGCAGCGGCCGTCGCTACCCAGCTGATCGCACCAGTAGAGGTGCGCCGTCTCCGGCAAACGCTGCACATAGAACGGGTTGCGCTGCATCGCCTCTGCACGCGTCAACGGGTGCCAGTGTTCCGCGGCAAAGACGTGATCGGATGGGATACCCAACACTTTGGTCACCGCCCCGATGGCACGCACCTCTTCCGGTGACTGCTCGAGCGTCAACACCCGGCAACACGCGCCGCATTTGTTACACAGATCCATCGGCCTCACAGTGTGGCCACGAAGCGCTCCGTCATGCGCTCCAAGCGGTCGCTGACGATGCGCGTCAGATTCAGGAAGACCTTCGACGCGATGCGCGGATAGCGCAGCTGTAGGCGTTCGAGGAAGCGTTGATCCACCGCGAGCACTTCCACGGGAACGCTGGCGACAACATCCGCGGTGCGCGGATTGTGGCGCACCAACGCCATCTCGCCGAAGACATCGCCACGCTGCATGTCCAGCAGATACTTGCGCTCGCTGCCGGTGCCCGCGAATACCTGCGTACGGCCTTGGAGAATGACGTACATCTCGCTCCCCATGTCGCCTTGCTTGACAATGAGCTCTCCCGGCGCGAAGCGCTTGAGCTGCCCCATCAGCACGGCGATGCGTGCCTCATTCGGCCGCAGCCCCGCAAACAGCGGGATGGTGCGCGCCGGATCCTCGCCGAGCTTCACCCCGACGAGGTCCCACAGGGTGATGATCTTCGTCGTCGCCAGCACCGCCGGCAACAGCACCAGGTTCGCCGCCAAGGCGGCCACCATGGTCACACCGGTGAGAATTCCGAAGTTCTGGATGGGTACGAAGCTCGAGAACGCGAAGGTCAGAAACCCGAAGAACAGCGCCACGGTCGTGTAAATCACCGGCGCACCCACAGCTTGCAACGTCCGCACCAGCGCGGACTTTTGATCGACCTCGCCCTGCAGCTCCATGTTGAGGCGCGCCATGTAATGAATGGTCGAGTCGACGGCAATGCCGAGGGCGATCGCGGCAATCAGGCTCGTGCCGAGATTGAGCAGGATGCCCAACCACCCCATCACGCCGAAGAACAGGACGATCGGCAACACGTTCGGCAGGATCACCAGGAAGCCCACCTTCACCGACAAGAACATCAGCGACATCACCAAAAAGATGACCCCGAGCGCCAGGGACAGACTCTCGATCTGCCCGGTGACAATGTCGGAGGTCGTGCCGGTCAGCAGCACCAGAGTACCCGTCGGATGGACTTTCAAGTCCGCCGGGAAGTGCTTGGCGACGTAGGCACGGATAGCTTTCAGCGTCTCCTCGATGCGCTTCGACCCGGAGAGGTTCGTGCGCACCAGGATGTTGGCGCGGCTGAAGTCGGGCGTCACGATCGACTTGAACGTCGTCGGGCTGGTGCTCACCGTGCTCAAAACAGGATCGAGAGCGGTCGGCTCTTCCCAGAACGTCTTCCTGGCTTCGGGCGGAATGACGTGGCCCTTCGCATCGACGACGATGTCGGCACCGCCGCTTTTGCTGAGACCCTTCTCGAGGAGCTCGAGGTAATCAACCACAGAGATGGACGAGGTAATGCCCGGCAGGGTGAGCAGGAACGCCTGCAGCTCCTTGATCTGCTTGAGCACCTCCCAGCGTTTCATCACGCCGGGACCGCTGCCTTCGATGACCAGGTAGAACGGGTTGCTGCCGACGATCTCCGTATTGATGACTTCATTGTCGCGGCGCACCTGCGAACGCGGGTCGAAGTAATAGAGGAAGTCGGAGTCGACGCGAATCAAGCGCACGCCGCTGAGCGCCACCAGCCCGATCACCATGCCACCCCCCAGGATCCTGCGCCGTGAAGCATAGGCACGTTCACCGAGGCTGCTGAGGAGCTGCGACAAACGCGGCGCGGTCTTCCCGGAACGCGCCGTCCGCGGCGCGGCGCGCAAGAGCTGCAACACCGCGGGGATCATGGTTAGCGACGTCACCGTGAGCCAGATGACACCGATGACCGCGAACAAGCCGAGGTCCCAGATGGCGGTGATGCGGTTGACCATCAGCGAACCGAAGCCGATCACCATCGTCAGCGCCGAGACCACCAACGGCAACCAGACGCGCTCGAACGCACGCAGGACCAGCTCCGCCGGTGGTGCGTTCAGCTGCACCTGCTCGTAGTAGCGCGCCATCACATGGATGCCGTACGAGCTGCCGACCACCACCAGCAGCGGCGGCAGAATGAACGTTCCCAGCGTGATCGATTTGCCCATCAACACCATGACGCCGAGGGTCCACACCAGGGCGAACAACACCGACACCATCGGCAGCACGACGCCGCGGATGGTCCAGAACGACAGCCACAGCACGAGCATCACCAGTCCCACCGCCACGGGTGTGAAGCGCACCAGATCGTGGCGCATCATCTCGACGGCGGCCTGCTTCACGTGCGCCGCGCCGGTGTAGAAAAAGGAGCCGTGCTCGTCGCTCAGGATGCGCTGGATCTTTTCGTCGATGTGCAGGTCACGATACTCGGCATCGGTCAAGTTCTTGAAAAAGACGTTGATGGCAGCGCCGCTGAAGTCGTCCGCGACCAGGTTCTTGCCATACAGCGGTGTCGACTGCAGTTTCTCTTTGAGGTGTTCGATCTCCTCGGACTTCGGAGGGATGTGCGGCAGCAGGCGTGGCGGATCGAAGACATCGGCGGCGGGATCGACCGCATTGGTGATGCTGAGCACACGCTCGACCCCTTCGACCGTGGCCACCGCGTCGGTGACGCGCGCAATCTTCTCCAGCGTCTGCGCGGCGAACAAGTCGCGGGCCTGTACGCCGATGACGCCGACTTCATCGCTGCCAAAGGTTGTTCGCACCTGCTCGTAGAAGCTGACCTCCGGATCCCCGGCGGGCAGCACACTGCCGATGTTGCTCTCGATGCGGATTTTCGATGCGTAGAAACCCAGGACGGCAGTGATCGCCAGGTTCCCCACCACGAACAGCAACGGATGCCGCACCAACCAGCGCGCAAACCCCTCCATGCGTAGCGGACGTATAACGGAAAGCGGCAAACGTAAAGCACTAGCGAGGCGCGCCTCCGACCAAACGAAGCATGCGCGCCGCGCGCTCGTAGCTCGTGGCACGTTGTCTTCCACGAGCCACGTGCCACGCGCCACGAGCGGGGCGCTTGAGGAAACGAACTTGACTCACGAGCAATGCGTTCTCAAGCTCAAGCGCTAAAGCGGCAAAGCAAATGCGCGACCCACCGATCCACTTTCTCTCTTGCTGAACGACTTACGTGGGTCGTAGAGTGCGTTGTAGAAAGACTCGACATGACGCGGCGCATACGCAGCGCCGGCGTCCTTGCGGAAGCCCTGCTGCTGGGGCTCCTGGTTGGCGGGGCGCACGCCGCCGATCTTCCCGCAGCATCGACACCCCGCCAGCACCGGCGCATTCAGCTCTTTCGAGCGCAGGACCCGCACGGTTCCCTCCCGCTCGGCGCCACGACGATGGCGCCGCTTCCACATCGCGTCAACCTCGAAGCGAGCGGTGCTCGCACCAACGCCCGGGACTGGCTGCACAACGCGGGCTTCACATTTCTCGAAGAGCGCGACCCCGAGGGCCACCGCAGTTACACGTTACTGTCGAGCGCCCTCGCCGAGAGTGCCCCGGTCATCCGCCTGCAGGCACGCATCGGCCGCCCGCAGGTGGCCGCCGGCCTGCAGCAAGATCACAACAGCACCACCGTGGGCCTCACCATTCCCTGGGAGCAGTACGTGGCCGAGCTCGAAGGCGTCGACGACCGCACCTTGGGGCGCGCGTGTCTTGGCAGCCTGCGCTGGCATGACGCGCACGATCGGGTGGAGTATGGAGTGGCCGTGCCGTTCACCACCCGCAACGGAGCGGCGGTCGGCGTGCTCGTTCAGGTGCGCTTCAAACTCCTGCCATAACCCGGTATACCCTGCGGCAGTCGGAGGCGACGAGCGTGACGGTGCTGACTGCGCATAAGATTCTGATTTCGAGTGCCGTGGCGCTCTTCGTTCTCTACAGCGGCTGGGAATTTGAAAACTACCTGCATGGCGACGGGTCGGCGCTCCTGCGCAGCGGCGCATCGGGCGTCGCGGCCATTGGGCTGGCGATCTATCTGCGCTGGGTCTGGATCCACCGGCCAGGCGACGGCCCGCATGTCTGATGCGGCGCCGCGTGGCCGTGCGGCGGTGATCGCCGCGCTCTGGGTCACCAGCGCACTGAATCTGCTGTACTGGATTTCGTTCTTCACCAACGGCGCCGTGCAATCGAGCCAGGATCCCGTCTACCTCGGGTTCGAAGCCGCGTTCCCCGCCGCCGACGCGTGGCTGGGCATCACCTCAATCGTGTGCGCCGAGGGCCTGCGCCGCCGCCGGCCATGGGGCATGCTCTTCGGCATCGCCGCCGGCAGCGCCTGGGTGTACCTGGGCTTGATGGATGCGCTCTACAGCCTGGAGCACGGCATGTACGGGCACCGCAGCGCCGAAATGCTCGGCGAGATCGGCATCGAGGTCACCTGCCTGAGCTTCGGCCCGTTTCTGATGTGGTATGTGTGGCGTCACCGGGGGTGGTTTGGCGCCTATGGCCGCGTGAGTTGGCATTGATCAGTAGCGCAGGTGAATCGTCTGCCTCACCGGCCCCGCCCCAACTGTGAAGCTGGCGTCCTCGAAGCGGGGTGCGCCGAAGCGCCGCAGCGCAGCGTTGGAGACGCCGACCCCTTCCTTCGGAATGCCGAAGATGTTCTTGTCGCAGATGCCGTTGCCGTTTTCGTCGTGACACACGGCAACCGCATAGATGCCGGGCGCGAGGCCATCGAAGGTGATCGCTTGCGCGCCGGCTGCCGCCGGTACGCGTAGCCGGCGCGCGGCTTTCTCCGGATCATCGGGAAAGCCGTCGGCTTGCGCGAACAGCTGGACCAGGAGCATCCCCTGCGAGCTGCGTACGCCCGCGACGGTCACCACGACCGAAGCGGTCGCGGCGCTACCGGACGGCTGCGCAGCCACGATCGAAGAAACGGAAATGACGGCGATGGCACTCGCCAGCAGCGTTTGCCGCGCGCGCAGCCTTTCGAACTTGGCAGTCATGCACGTTCTCCTCGGGTCGTTGCGGATCCTGATCTGGCAAGAGGGTTTACCACGAAGGAAACGCAGATCAGGTATGAGAGGAGCCCCGCACGACTGGTATGGCTCTGCAAACCTCATCGGGTACGAGCTCCTCTTCGGGGGCCATGAAGCCTTGGCCTTGGCCTTCTCCTTCGCGCCCTTCGTCTACTTCGTGGTGAAGCATTTTTCTCACATCGGTGGAAGCTCGTCATCTACAACCGCTCATTGCATCTCGCCAGTAGCGTCGATCGTGCGCCGCACCACCTCGGCGAGCGCCACCATGCTCGCGCCCATGAGCGCGTAAAAGATCATCCCGGCCCGCAAGCCGGCGGCATCGGCAATCGCCGACATTGCCCACGGCACCACGATGCCGCCGAGGCCCGCGCCGGTGATCATGACGCTGGTGATACCGGCGGTATCGTGCGGGTGATGGCGCCCACCCAGCGCGATGACCACGGGGAAGACTCCCGAGAAGCCGAGGCCAGTCACCGCGAAGCCGAGCACCGCCATCCACGCCGCAGGCGCCAGCACCGCGGCGGGCAAAGCCAGCGCCGACACCAGCGTCAGCCCGAGCAGCAATGCCGTCTCGCCAAAACGATGCGACAACGCGCTCAAGGCCAGGCGCCCCGCGGCTAGTCCCATCCAGTAGAGCGACAGCACGTTGCCGGCGTACGTCAAGCTGACGCGCCGTTCGCTCACCATGTACTTGGTCAACCATCCGCCCAGGCCCATTTCCACGCCGACGTAGACGCCAAGCAGCGCCGCTAGGAGGTAGCCGAGTCGCGAGCGCGCCGCGCGGCCGCCGCCACCCGGCGCCGCGGCCGGCACAGTGACATGATCGACGTGCAAGCGGCTCCAGCCGATACCCACCGCCGCCATCGCCAGCGCCGCGACGGCAAAGCAGGAGCGCCACGACGCCCCCGCGGCGACGGCGTGCGCGACCAGCGGTGGCGCGACAAACGAGCCGACGCCGAAGAACAGATGCGTGAAATTCAGCAGATTGCTCCGTCGCTCGCCGCCGATGTTGATCAACAACGTGTTGAGCGCCACCTCGGCGACGCCGAAGCCCAATCCGGTGATCAGCATCATCGCCGCGCCGCTCATCCAGCCGGACGCCAGCCCAAACCCGCCGTACCCGAGCGCAAACGCCAGCGGGCCGGCGCTCAACACCACCCGCATTCCCCAACGCTCGATCAGATACTGCGCACCGATCACGGTCACCAGGTACCCAACCGGCTGCAGCACCAGCATCGAACCCGCTTCGACAAGGCGGATCTCGAAACGCTCCACCAGCAACGGCAGCAAGGTCCCCGGCAACGTGAGGCATGCGCCCAACACCGCAAATGACGCCGCCGACAGACCCACTGCCCACGGCAGCCACGGCGGCGATGTTGGCGTCGCTTGCATCAGGGTGCGCTTGGCAAAGCCGCAATGCGCTGCGGAGTCAAGCAGGTGCGCCACGCTGCAACCCTCACCCTAACCCTCTCCCATGCCGCAGGTGGCAAGGGCGAGGGGAGCTTATTGCTCATCGTCTTCGGTTCACGGCTTTCTGGTTGACATTCGACGGCTGTCCGCACTAAGCGTTGCAGCTATGCAAAGTACATCCCTTTCGATTTCACTGGCGCTTGCGGCGCTCCTGGCGAGTGTCGTGCCTGCCGGCGCCGCGCACGCGGCGTGTGTCGGCGACTGCAACAACGACGGCCTGGTGACCGTCGACGAGTTGGTCCACGGCGTCAACATCGCGCTGGGCGAGCTCCCGCTGTCCGGGTGCCCCGCCTTCGATGCCGATTCGAGTGGCGACGTCACGGTGAACGAGCTCATCGTCGGCGTCAGCAACGCGGTCAACGTATGCCCCTCCGAAGCGACCCCGACGATGACGCCCACCCCCACGACGAGCCCGACGCCGACGGCCACCCTTGAGCAGCCGGTGCGGCTGAAGGTCGGTGTCGCCGCCATCAAGCTGACCCCGTGTGGCGACAATCCGGATTGGGACGGCCCGGTCACGCCGAGTGGGGTCTGGGGCGAAACCTTCACCGACACCAACGGCAACGGGCGATGGGATCCGGGCGAAAAATTCGTCGACGACCCGGTGAACACCCAGCTCGATCCGAAATCAAAGAACAAATACGATGGCATCTTCATGGCGGGTTTTGGCAGCAACCGCGTGGCCCTCGGCTGCCATGATGACTTGTGGGCGCGTGCCCTGATCATCGAGTGGGGTTATACCAAGGTGGCAATGGTCAGCGTCGATTTCGTCGGCGAGATCGACCACGGCACGTATTACGGGTTCGCCCACGCCCAGGAACTGGTCGACCCCAGCCTCGGCATCACCGCCTTCATCTACAGCAGCACGCACGATCACGAAGGGCCCGATACGCTTGGCCTGTGGGGCGCCTCCGAGTTCCTCGACGGCAAGTTCCCGCACTACCTCCAATTCGTCGACAAGGAGATCGCGCGCGCCATCAACACTGCCGCCGCGCCCGGCGCCATGCAGCCGGTGCACGTCGTCGCCGCGCAAACCACGCCCGCCGATTCGCCGGGGCTGCGCGGGTTACAGACGCGCACCGGATGCCGGCCGCCGTTCTTCTTCGACGAAGAGCTGCGGGCCCTGCAGTTCATCGGCGACGACAACGCCACCGTGGCCACCCTGGTCAACTGGAGCACCCATCCCGAGTCGTTGGAATCCGACAACGTCATGGTCACCTCCGACTTTCCGAATTTCATTCGCCAGCGGGTCGAGCGCGACCTCGGCGGCACCGCCGTCTACTTCACCGGCGACCTCGGCTCGGTGGAGATCGTCGGCGACACCTGCATCGGGGGCGCCAATCCGCACTTGGATGACGGCACCAACCCCTTCGATGCTCGCAATCCCAGCTTCGACCGTACGCAGATGATCGGTGAGTTGGTCGGTGATGCCGTGGTCAATGCTCTGCAGACCGGCGGTGAGCCGCTCGCAGTGGGCGACGTGCGCGACAGCATGGCCCACTACAACGTCGCCGGCACCAACGACCAGCTCAACTTCGCCAATCTGCAAGGCATCCTCGACCTGGACATGAACTACTTCAGCCTCGACAAATGCCCCGCCGGCACCGTCATCTGCGTCCCGGTCGACCAGCATCTCCTGACCTTTGCGGACAGCAACGGCATGCCGCTCATGCAGCTCATCACCGCGCCGGGCGAGATCTTCCCTGAGTTGATCTACGGCGTCGCCGACCACGGCCGCACCGACTGCCCGGCTGCCAATACCGGGCTGCCGTATGAACCGTCAGTGCGCGATGCCATGGCCGCCAAGTACCGTCTCGTGGTCGGCCTGTCGCCGGCAGAGTTCGGTTATATCGTGCCGGGATATGATTTCTACAAGCCCATCTCCATCGACGAAGAGGCGTCTGACGTCTGCGTCGGCCAGAACTACGACCCCACCGTGCCGCGCCGTACGGTGCCGACCCACTATCATGAAAGTCTGTCGGTCGGTGTCGACATGGCGGCCAGCGCAACCTGCTACGCCCTCAAGCTCATGGGCCTCGATGCGCAGGCCGCGGCCAACGCCGCGTGTCAGCGCATTCTGCAGCTGCCGTAACCTGACGGGCCGCGTTTGCGCATCACCCGGGACTCCGATTCCCGCCCCCCTGCTGCCGCCGCCCATCGGCGAGGCAGCAGGGGGGCGGTTGCGGTGCTGCTGCTCGCGTCAGTCATCTTTGCCAGCGCCCCGGCGATAGCTCACCTCAAGGCCTTGCGCGGCAAGCTGGTGGAGCTGGTCCAGCGCAGCAACTTGATCGTCATCGGCACCGCGGACCGGGTGATTCCCATCGGCACCAGCCTGGTGGACACCACAATCACGGTCGCGCACGTGCTGGTCGGCACGGCCGGCAAGCACGTCACGTTTCGCGGTCCCACGCGCTTCGCACCGGGGGAGCGCTACGTGTTCTTTCTGGATCACACCGCCAGCGGATTCGCCGGGATGCAGGATGCGGGGACCGTGTTTCCCTGCGCGCCGACCGACGACGCGATTTACCGGAGCACCATCGCGGGCTTGAGCAAGGCCTTGCACAGCGACTTGGCAACGCGTTCCGACGCCGTGCGCGCCGTGCTCTTGCCAGCCCTCGTCGCACAATCCCCGCCACTACGCTACCACGCGGCGTTCGAGCTGAGCGCGCTGGCGCAGGCGGGGCACCCACCGAATGCGGCCGAGCGCGCCCGGATCGAGCAGCTGCAACGCGATCCGGCGACCGATCCGGTTTTACAACCACTCCTCACCGCGATTTTGCGGAGCTCAGGGGCCGGCCCCGCGCATCCCCCATCGGCAGAGTGATCGCGGCGCGTCTTCACCGCGTCGGCGGAGCACCCGGTTGCGCCAGAGCCTGCGCGAGGTTCCCCTGCGCGTCGGCGTCGTTCGGCTTGATCCGCAGGGCCTCCTTGAATTGCACGATGGCTTCGCCGACCCGTCCGAGTCCGCCCAGAGCGGCACCCCAGTTGTTGTGCACGTCGAAGGCATCCGGCTGCAACTGTGCCGCGATCGCGAAGTGCGCGACCGATTCCTCCAAGCGACCGTGCTGCAGCAGGTAGGTGGCGAGCGCCGCTTGCATCGCGAAGTTGGCAGGCACGGTCTGCAATACGACGGCATACTGCTCCATCGCCCCCTCGGTCTTCCCCTGCAGCTCCAACGCCTGCGCCAAGCTCGTGCGGAGCTCCACATCCTCCGGCCGCAGTTGGACGGCGGCCGCGAGATGCGTTGTTGCGGCATCGAGCTCATGCTGCTGGAGGAGCAGCTTGCCAAGCCCGCCCTGGCTTTCGGCGGCATTGGGCGCGATACGGACCGCCGCGGCGTAGTGCTGCTTGGCTTCGTCGTCCCGTCCCAGACGTTCCAGCGCCGCACCGAGATTTTGCTGCGGCCGGTAATCAAACGGCTGCAGTTGCGCGGCTTCCGTGAAATGCGCCATCGCGTCAGCAAGGTGCTCCTGCCGCAACAGTAGCACGCCCAGGTTGTTGTGCGCGTCGGCATAGTCGGGCTTCTCCTGCAGCGCCGCGAGAAAGTGTGGCCGCGCGGCATCGAGGTCTCCGCGCCGCAGCAGCACCGTACCGAGATTGTAATGCGCCCCAGCGGCTGACGGATTTTTCGCGAGGCAATCACGCATCTGCGTTTCTTCATCCCGATAGGTCAGCGCCTGCCGCCAGGTGAGCAGGCCAAGGACGCCGAGCAGCGCCGCCGCCGCAACTGGCGCCACAACGCGCGGCAGTGCGGCGGCACGGCTGCCCCGGACCATCGCCGCTGCAAACAATGCGATCGGGCCGATGCTGGGCAGATACTGAAAGTGATCGGCAACGTAGGCAAAGGTCATGAAGTTGAAATTGACCAGGCCGAGGATCGGCGCCAGCGCAACGACGAACACCACGATCGCAACCAGCGGGCCACTCCCGAACCGCTTGCGACAGCTCCACAGCGCCGCGACCAGTGCGGCGGCGCTCAGCGGGAAGAGATACTGCCAGAGCGCGGCCGTATCGACGTGCCAGCGCGGATAATAGGGCATGAGCGGCGTCGGCCAGAGCAACTTGCCGAGATAGAACCAGAACGCCCGCCCCGCGATCAGCACACGATCGCCGAGCGAGAGCGTGCGCATGACCGTGTCCGAGCGATCCACCAGATGCTCACACCACGTCGTCAGGCCGATCGCCGCAACACTGAGCGGAAGGAGGGAAAGCAGCCACGGGAGCTGCGCGCGCACACGCGCGGGCTTGCGCCACCGCACGAGCAGCCAGAGAATCAGCGGCAGCGTGAGGGTCACGGTCTTGCTGAGCAGCGCCGCACTGAACCAGAGACCCACCACCAAGTAGTCCCGCCACCGGCGCGTCGCGGTGAAGCGCACCCACGCCAGCACCGCCAGCAGAGAGAACAGTCCCGACAATACGTCTTTGCGCTCGGCGATCCAGGCCACCGATTCGACATGCACCGGATGCAGCGCAAAGATGGCGGACGCGAGCCAGGCACCGGGGATGCGGAGGCGGTGCAGGACCAGCCAGAGCGCCAGCGCATTGGCCGCGTGCAGCAGCACGTTCACGACGTGGTAGCCCAACGGGTTGAGGCCCCAGACCTGATGTTCGATCCAGAACGTCGTGAACGTCAGCGGGTAATATTGCGGGCTGGCCGCGGGGTCGAACCAGATCCGCCGCAGCCCATCAACGGCGTGCAGCGTGCTGTTGTCGGCCAGATACTGCTCATCGTCCGCAACGAACCCACCCCGCAGTGCCGGCGCATACGCCAGCAGCGTCAGCGCAACGATCAACGCGCCGCCAACGACACTCCGCGGGCGCGCGCGCCGCTCTCCGATTGCCGCTGCGGCGTCAGACACGCGCGCAGGCTACGCCGCCCATTTCGGCCGTGCAAACTCCCTTGCCTCATCGCACGCCTACGCCGCAGCCAAGGACATGCAGCCGGCGACGATTTTTGACGGCATCTGTCCCCCTCTCCCGCGCGTCTTTTCCGCTCGGGAGAGGGTTGGGGTGAAGGCACCATGCTGGAATGTGTACGGACGGACGAGCACCCTCCCCTCTCCCACGCCGAAAAGACGCGCGGGAGAGGACACCTTCGTGTCCGGATGAAAATCTTCGCTGCCGCGGGGGACTATGACACAGCTGTCAGCCCAGGAATCTGCACGCCCGCCTGTTGGAGGCGCATGAAGAGGGTCAGCAACGCCGGCGGTATGGCGGTTTCCTCTTCCGTCGTCGAGTCGGGCATCGACTCGAACTCCAGGATATTCAGCTCGGCGAACTTGGCGCGCACCTTCGGCGTCAGCAGCCCGAGCCGCCGCAAATTGGGGACGATCTTGGAAAACAAGATCTGCCGGAAGCCGACCATGAACGGCGTGCTCAACGACCAGGGCAACCAGATTTTCGGATCAAGCCCGATGCGCTCCCACACTTCTTCCATCAGCAAGCGGTCACGCATCAGCATCGTCGCCTCGATGACGAATTCCTCGCGTACCTTGAGCTCGGTGGACGACATCTCCTTGGTGTACAGATCCTGCAGCGAGAGCACGCCGAAGGCGACGTGGCGCGCCTCATCGCGCATGACGTAGCTGGTGATCTGCTGGATCAACGGCTCGTCGGGTTGCGTGAAACGCATCAAGCCGAAGGCCGCCAGCGCCAGCCCTTCAACCATGATCTGCATGCCCAGATAGATCATGTCCCAGCGCGAGTCGCCGATGATCTGGTTCAGCAACGTGTGCAGGTGCCGGTTCACCGGATAGCTGAGGCCGAGCTTGTCGGTAAGGTAGCGGCGATACACCTCGACGTGCCGCGCCTCGTCGGCCACCTGGTTGGCGGCGTAGAACTTGGCTTCGGTCCACGGCACGGTGCTGACGATCTGCGCCGTTGCCAGCAGCGCACCTTGCTCGCCGTGCATGAATTGCGACAGCATCCACGCATTCATGTGATGGTTCATGCGGCCGCGCGTCGCGATGTCGAGCTTCTCCGGGGCATTCAAGATGGCATCGAAGGCATCGGTGTCGGCGGCACGAACGCGCTCCGGATCCACGTCGGTGGCCCAGTCGATGTCCGTGGCGGCGTTCCACTGCAGCGTCTTGCCCTTCTCATACAAACGCATGAGCTCGTGGTGGCGAACCTTGTATTCCCAGTTGAAGACCGAAGGGAACGCGCTGGGCACCGCCTCCATGGGCCCGGCCGGCGGTAACTCGATATCACGATGCATCGTGCTCATGTCATCCTCCGTCGCAATGGACCGTCAGCTCCGAGCGTCCGGGCTCACCATCCACATTGTTTTGATTGATGGTACTCTATACGGGGGAACCACCGCAGCAGCAAGGGAATTGGAGTGTCCCTTTGCCGGGCCACGCTCTTGACTTGCTCGACAAATGCAACATAACCGGCGCGAGGCGACGCGCGCACGAATGGGAGCCCCGCAGGGCATTGGCGAGGCCCCCGGCCATGACGCGCCGGGACAAGGGATACCGGAATGTTTGAGGGACAGCGTATAGCCGCCGTCGTGCCGGCTCTGAACGAAGCGCAACATATCGGCGACGTCTTACGGCGCATGCCCGCGTTCGTCGATCTCATCGTGGTGATCGACGACGGCAGCACCGACGGCACCGCGGCGACGGCCGAAGCCGTGAACGATCCGCGCATCCAGGTTATCCGTCACCCGCAACGTCGCGGCGTCGGTGGTTCCACGGTTTCCGGCATGCAACGCGCCCTGGAGCAAGGGGCGGACATCGTGGTCAAGGTTGATGGCGATGGGCAGATGGACCCCACGCGCATGGAGATCCTGCTCACGCCGCTTACGCGGGACGGCTACGACTACGCGAAGGCCAATCGCTTCCTGGACGCCCGCGCCTTGGAGCAGATGCCCGTACCGCGACTCCTGGGGAATTTCGCCCTGACGTTTCTCACCAAGCTGGCCTCCGGGTATTGGCACGTCTTCGATCCGCAAAACGGCTATCTCGCCGCCAAAGCCACCGCCCTGCAGGCACTGGATCTCCCGCGTTTGGCGACTGGCTTCTTCTTCGAAAACGACATGCTCATCCACCTCAACATCCTCAACTGCCGGGTCAAGGACGTGCCTTTGCCGGCTTACTACGGCGACGAAAACTCCTCGCTGCAGGTCAAACGCATCCTGATCACGTTCCCGTTTTATCTGGCACGCGGCTTCTGCCAGCGCGTGTGGGAGAAGTACATGCTGCGCGATTTCTCGCCGATCGCGCTGTTCTGGCTGGTCGGAGGGTTCCTGATGCTCGGCGGCGGCTCGTTCGGGCTGGTCACCTGGGTGCGCTCGGCGTGGAGCGGCCACGCCGCGACAACCGGTACCGTGATGCTCAGCGTGCTGCCGTTCCTGCTCGGCTTCGAGCTGATCTTGCAAGCGATCATTCTGGAGATCCGCGAAAGTCCACGGTAAGGGCTCTGCATCAACACCGATGCGGCGTCTTCGAGGTACGCCGCCCGCAGGCTCAGCCCCCCAGCAGGTTGCGGGCGATGACCTTTAGCTCGAGAATCGGCTTGACGCCCTCGAAGATCGGCAGCACCTGGGCATCGACGACGTAACGCGAGATGGCGAACTCTTCGGCGTAGCCCCAGCCGCCGTGCAGCAGTTGGCCTTCCTGGGTCACCCACACGGCGACGTCGGAAGCGAACAGCTTCGCCATTGCGGGCTCCAGGGCGATCGACTCGTCGCGGTCCATCGCTAGCGCCGCGGCATAGGTGAGCAGCCGCCCCGCCATCACGTGCGTCGCCATGCGCCCGAGCTTGTGTTGCGTGAGTTGGAAGCTGCCGATGGGCTGGCCGAACTGCTTGCGGTCGTTGGCATACGCCGCCGTGCATTCCAACGCCGCTTGTGAGACGCCGGTCGCACGGCCGCCGGTTTGCAAACGGCCCGCCGCGAAGCCTCCCATCTGCAGGTAGAAGCCCTTGTTGATGCCGCCGGCTTCGCCCACGAGGTTCCGCGCCGGCACGAAATAGTTCTCGAAGCTCAGCGTGAACGAGTGCATGCCGCGGTAGCCGGGAGTGCGGTCGGCCTTGCCCTGCAACACACCGCCCGTGGGTTGCTTCATTTCGAACTCGTGGCCCGCGAAGGCGTCCTTTTCGACGATGAACAGCGACAGCCCGCGAGCACCTTTCTTCGGGTCAGGGTCGGTGCGTGCCAGGACCGCAAGCACGTTGGCGCGGCCGGCGAAGGTGCACCACGCCTTGGCGCCGTTGATGACGTATCCCTGTTGACCACCGACTTCGGCGGCATCGGCGCGGCACTTCACCGAAGCTACGTCCGAACCCGTATCGGGCTCGGTCACCGAGATGCCGACCATGATCTGGCCCGCGGCGATCGGCCCCAGCCATTGCTGCTTCTGCGCCGCGGTGCCGCCTTTGATCAGCGCCTTGGTGAGAATCTCGGGACGCGTGATCAGACTCCCGGCAGCAGCCAGCGAACAGCGCGACAGCTCCTCGGTCGTAATGATCATCGGCAAGTTGCCCATGCCGCCGCCGCCGAAGTCCTCCGGCACCGACATCCCGAAGAAACCGAGCTCACTCATTTTCTCGATGAGGGAGTCGGGGATGAGATCGTCGGTCCGATGAATGTGCTCGGCGATCGGCGCGACCTCCGCTTCCGCAAACTGGCGCACCGAATCGCGCGTCATCACGGCGATGTCGCTCTCGAGCCAGGCATGGTTGGCGCCGCGCTGCTGCATCACCTGGCGGCCAAGCGCCTGCACGCGCGCATCGCTGAGCCCACTGCGAATGCTGGCTTTGATCGCCGCGGCGCCGAGCGTGTCGTTGATGAAGCCGTCGTCGAGGCCGAATGCGTCGGCATGCGCATCGACATTGCCGCTGAGGCGCTGTGCAACTTCGGCGGCGAACACGGCTGCCATCTCGGTAATCAGCGGATCGTCGTGGCCCTGCGCGCAGGCAGCCGTAGCGTACGCGATGAGCTCCTTCGCCGCCGCCACCTCGGTCGCCGCATAGGCCAAGCGCTCGCAATGCACTTGCGCGGCATCAATGCCCGCACCACCGTCGGTACGGCGGCGCGCCACTTCCAGTGCCGCGCGAACGACACGGTCGGTAGCCGCCACAACCTTTTCGACATCGCCGAGCTCGGCCGCCTTCACTGCGTCTGCCATACGAACGATCCTCTCTGAATGAGCTGACAGCTGAACGCTGACGGCTGGCGTTGTACCATTCGCACCCGGTCGAAACCAGGACCTGCGGTCGGCGTCCTTTCTATAGCCCGCTCCCCGTTGGGTCGCTGCACACTTCCAAGTCCCACAGGGTGGTAGCGTTCGGCCATTGGAACGGTTCTCGTGGGCGGCAGCGCGGCTTATTCGGAGGATCACGAAAGCACGAAATCTCCAAGGAGCAAAAAGAAGAGGAGCACCCTCCCATCGCCGCGGACCCCTGTGGGAAGGGCGCGTGCGAAGGCTTCGGGCAAGCGCTATGTGAAGCATGTGCTGGTCGCTCCAGAGAACTGTGCGCGCGCATGCAATACACCCGGGAAAGGATAGGGACGTTGGGTGCGATAGGTGCGGATCTTCTGTCGTGCGCCGATTGCACCCAACGTCCCTGCGGTCCACTCCGGTGCGTTCTCCTCCGTACCTTGCGCGCTACTCCACCGCACCGGGAGCAGACCGCGTAGGAGACACGCCGGCCGCAGGCCTAACAGCCTATCGGACTTGGCAGCGCCCAGCGACCAATCCTCTCCTGAGGCTCCCCGAAGGGGGGAGCGGCCCGTAGAAGAGGCGCCGGCCGGGCCTAGTTTCTGACCGTCACGTCTGCAGTATCGGTCGCGGTGTTTCCTACGCCGTCGCTGACGGTCGCGGAGAGATGCAACACCGTCCCTGCCGTGAGATCTCCCGGCAGCGCGAGCACAAAGCGTATTCGTTCCTTTCCAGGACTGGGGAGCGTGTCGAAGTTCCAGGTGGCCGTACCGGCAATCGACGTCGTTGGCCCGGGGAGTGCGGACACCAGCGATGTCGGCGCCGGGAAGCTCAACGTAAGGACGACGGCGTGGGCATCGGCGGTGCCGCTGTTGTCGAGGTCGAGCGTAAACGTCGCCCGGCTGTTTGCCAGGGCTTGATGAACGCCGGTAATGCTGACGTCCAACTTGGGCGTACCGAGGCGCGCCCCGCGCACGCTGCCGGAGAACTCGGCAGTCGCACGACCGGTGCTGTCCGCCAAGGTCACCACATTGCGCAACTGGGTGCCGACTGGGGTCGTCGGTGGCAGGGCGGTGCGCAGCAGGATCAGGATGGAGTCCCCGGTCAAGAGGTTCGGGAAAACCCACACCGGGCCCGCCGGCAGGAAGTTGGTCGGCGGCGGCGACGCCGAGGCGAATTCCAGGCCGCTGGGCAGCTGATCCGCGACCGTAATGTTTTCAACCGTCGCGCCTGTGGTGTTGCGAATCCGAATCGCGTAACTCACTTCCTGGTTCACGTCGACGCGCGGATTGCGCGGGGCTCCGGTCATCGAGAACCCCAGACTCGACGGGCCAAACGGCTGCGGCGGCGTAAACGTTGCCGTGGCCGTCGCGGTGGGACTGCCGGCCCCCGGAATCGGGGTGCCGCTCGGGGTCGGCGTCGGGGTCGGCAACGCCGCCACCACCAACGTCGTCTGCACCGCCTCGGCACCGGCGAGCGTATTGGCGATGTCAACGGTGTTGTTCAGCACGGTTCCGGGCAGGACTGCCGCCGGTACCTGGACGACGACGGTGATCTGAAAGATCGGACCCGGGAACAGCGTCCCGACCGTCCACTGGTTGTTGGTCCCGACATCGGGCGGCGGATTGGCCGACACGAAGGTCACGGTGGGATCGTAGGTCTCGGTGATCACCACGGCCGTCGCGGGCTGGGTGCCAACGTTGCTGTACGAGATCGTGTAGGTCACTTGCTGCCCGGCCGGCACGGGATCGGGGCTGTCGGTCTTACTGATACTGAACGCTACCGTCGTCGGCGTGGGCGTGGCCGTCGGGGTGTCAGTCGGCGAGGCGGTCGGCGTCTCCGTCGGGGTCTCGGTCGGCGTGTCCGTGGGCGTGGCGGTCGGCGTTGCCGTCGGTGTGTCGGTCGGCGTCGCCGTGGGCGTATTGGTCGGCGTGTCGGTCGGCGTCGCCGTGGGCGTATTGGTCGGCGTGTCGGTTGGCGTCGCCGTGGGCGTATCGGTGGGAGTGTCCGTTGGAGTCGCCGTCGGCGTATCGGTGGGAGTGTCCGTTGGGGTCGCCGTCGGCGTATCGGTCGGCGTCTCGGTGGGAGTCTCGGTCGGTGTGTCAGACGGCGTCGCGGTCGCGGTATCCGTCGGCGTACCGGTCGGCGTCGCCGTCGGGACCGGCGTCGGCGTGTCCGTGGGGAGACTAGTCGGCGTGTCGGTGGCCGTGGCGATCGGTAATGGCGTGTCGGTTGGGTTCTCGGTTGGAGTATCGGTCGGCGTGTCCGTCGGGGTATCGGTTGGAATCTCGGTAGCCGTGGCGGTCAGCGTTGGAGTGTCGATAGGTGTTTCGGTCACGGTGTCCGTCGGCACCGGCGTGGGCGTGAGCGTCGGGGTGTCGGTCGGCGTCTCCGTTGGCGTGTCGCTGGCAACCTCTGTCGGTGTGTCCGTTGGCGTATCTGTTGGGGTCTCCGGCGGCGTCTCCGGCGGCGTCTCCGTCGGCGTGTCGGTCGGCGTGTCCGTCGGGGTATCGACCTGTCCCGCGAGCAGCGGCCGCGCCGCCAGGAGCAGCAGGATCAGGAGTGAAACAGATAGTCGACATAGCAGTTTCATCTTCATGCGATTTACCCAATTTGCTTTGCAGAGCCCTATCGAACAGCCGAGACCGCTTCGACGGTGGCCGTGACGTCAGCCGCGGTGACCCGCTCCAGCAGGCATCCCGACTCGGCATCAAACACACGCGCGATGACCGTGTCGATGTCACTTTCGTCCAGCCGTCCATCACAATTCGCATCCCAGGGCCCCGCGGGAGTAGAAGTCGGTCGCGGACTCCCTGAGATCGTGCGCGTCGGCGTCGGTGTTCCGGGCCTCCCTGTGGGAGTCACCGTCGGCGTATTCGTGAGTGTCCTTGTGGGGCTCGGCGTCGGCGTCAACGGCGGCGTCGTGCCATTGAGCACCACGGACACGCTCTGCGTATCCGCGCCAAAGGTTTCGTCATCTTGGTCCGCGGTCGCGAAATCCATCTTCCCGTCACCGTTCAAGTCAGCGATCGCGATGGCGACGGGGTGGTGGCCCACGGGAATGGTCTCGCCAAGCGACAGGTGGCCCGCCGCGTCCGCCAGCAGGACGGTGACGTCATCGGAGTCATGATTGACGGCGAGGAAATCGACGGTGTGGTTCCCGTCAACATCGGCCGCGGCCAGCGCGATCGGCGCCTGGCCGACCGCATAGGCGGCGCGCGATTGGAACACTCGGCTTTGCAACTGCCGGTACACCTCAACCGTGCCGTCATCGCGACTCGTCACGGCGATGGCAGGGAACGTGTCACCGAGATCGGCGATCACCACACTCGTGGGCGCGTGGCTCGTTGCCAGGAGGAGCGGAGGCCCGAAGCAAGGCTGAGGTTCACAGCCACCGTACTTGATCCAGATGGCGTTGCCATCGGTATCAACAATGACCATGTCCGGCCAGCCGTCGCGATCAAGGTCCCCGACCGCCAACCGACTCGCGCTAATGGAGCCAAGCGGCACACTGACGGGGTGTGTAAAACTGAAGTCGTTCCCACCGCGCAAGATCGAGATCAGGCCGTTCCCGCCAAGACCGGTTCCGCAAACGGCAAGGTCGTCGATGCCGTCTCCCGTGAGATCGGCACGGACGACGCAGGTTGGAAACACGCCTACCGTGACAGGCGTCGGCGTGAACTGCAAAGCGCCGCTACCGCGGTAGAGGAGTACCGCCCCGGCGAACGTTGGGCTGTTGGTGTCATCCGCGGACATAGCCAGATCGTCGATCGGACCGGCATTGAAGCGCCCGCTGGTGATGTCGGTCGCCGTATACCGGTCGGCGATCGCGGCGTATCCCGCCGGCACGAACACTCCGTCGCCGCGATTCGCCAGCAGACTGATCGTGTCACCCTCGTCTGCGGTGGCAAGATCCACACCGGGAGCGGCGTTGAGCTCGCCCCCGGCAATCGCCACCGGCGAAGTTCCGACCGGATACGTCCGCTGGTCACCAAACAACGGGGCACCCCATACGAATCGGGGTGCCGCCAGAATTCCCACCACCACCCAACCGAGAGCACGCCCGACGCGTCTCCCTCCGCCCCCGAAAGCACCCGCAAGCCATCGAGTAAAGCTGCATTGCATATTTTTCCAGACCCGGGGATCGTCGCCCGATCGTAGTCAAATTGCAAGACACTAATTGCCCTGCGGGCGGCGTTCTATGGGCCGCCCCCCTTCGGGGAGCCTCAGGACAGGATGGGTCGCTATCCGGTGCTTCCGAAAACACCGGGCTGACGCGTGGCACGCGTTCGTGGCCACGCCGAGCTCACCGCAAGTGAGCAACTTGATTCATGCGGGAGGATGAACTGATCACAAACTCGCGTGGAGCTGTACCACGCGCTGCTGACTACCTTGCTTCGGCCCACCCTTGTCGTAATGGCACGAAGTAACACAAGGTGAGCTTGCGCGATTGAAACTTCCATTCGCCATCGCTGCGAACGTAGCGGTCGTCGTAGTACCCGGAGCCGATCATGCTCGTCCCTTCCATGGTGGCGCGCAGGTCGAGGTAGCAAATGCCGGAGGCAGTGTCGCCGTGCAATTCGATGAGATGGTTGTGCACGAAGGGATGAAACTGCGGTCCGGTGATCATCCGCGCGTACTCGTCGCGCAAAGCGGCACGCCCCTTGATCGCGGGCCGATCACCGGTGTCCATTTCGCCGTCGTCCGCAAACAAGCTGACCGCGCCGTCGACGTCCTTGCGCCAGACGCAATGTGCGTAGCGACTGGCCAGATCACGGATGGTCTCGCGGTCCGCCAGATCACGAACCATCGCCTCGATACTCGTAGTCGTCATATCGTCAACCTCAACGCAAGAAGTATCTTCCCTTCAGGGATGGCAAACGCCGCCGACGGTCACGCGAAGCCAGTCGCCCCTTCTTTTTCGTGCTTTCGCTCTTTCGTGCTTTCGTGATTCTCTTTCCCTCACGGCGACGCCGTGAAGCGAATCGGCACGTGACTGAAGCCGCGGACATTCCCCGAATGCACCCGTTTGAGGCCAAGCTCCTCCACGGCAAAATCCGGGATGCGCGCCAGGATCTCCTGCAACGCCACCGTACCTTCCATACGTGCCAGCGACGCACCCAGACAGTGGTGAATGCTGAAGCCAAACGCCAGCGTGCCCGTCGTGTCGCGCCCGACGTCGAAGATGTCGGGGTTCGCCCAATAGCGATGGTCGCGGTTCGCCGAGGCGAGGATCAACGCGACCTTCTTCCCTTTCTCGAGGGTGCGGCCGTGGAGCTCGAGATCACGGGTTAGCGTGCGCGCCATCATGTGCGTCGACGACTCGTAGCGCAGCACCTCCTCGACGGCGTTGGCAATCAACGACGGATGCTCAATGAGCCGTTGGCGTTGTTCCGGGTGGCGGCTGAGCTGATAGGTCATGTTGCCGATCAGCTTCGCCGTCGTCTCGTTGCCGGCGATGATCAGCAGGAAGCAAAACCCCAGCAGTTCCAGGTGACTGACCTCGCCGCGTTGCTCGGCGGCGATCAACAAGCTGAGCAAATCGTCACTCGGCGCGGCGGCGCGGCGCCGCAGCATCGCGTCGAAGTAGGCAACGATCTTGCCGCCGGCTTCGACCGCGCGCGCGGGCAAGCCCTTCACACCATCGTCGCGCTCCACCATGTCGTCGGCCCAGCGGCGAAGCTCGGTGCGATCCGCGTGCGGCACACCGAGCAGCTCGGAGATGATGTTCATCGGTAAGACCGCCGCAAAGTCGGCGACGATGTCGCCGCGGCCAGACCCGGCGAATCCATCGAGCAGGCGGCGCGCCAGCCGGCGGATCGGCTCCTCGAGCGCGGCGACGCGGCGCGGCGTCATGGCGCGGTTGATGGTACCGCGCAGCCGCGCGTGATCGGGCGGGTCCATGCCGAGCACCATCGGCAACGCCAGCTCGCCAATGTCTTCGAGCAGGAATCCTTGCCCGGAGCAAAACGTGTCGTGATCAATCAGCGCGTTGCGCACATCCGCGTACCGCGACAGCGCCCAGAAATCGAGCTCGCCATTGTAATAGGCCGGCGCCTCGTCGCGCAGCTGCTGGTAGAGCGGATACGGATTCTCGTGCGTCTCGTAGGCGAAGGGGTCGTAGTGCACCATGGGGCAAACCTCCTGATCGCACCGCGCTAAGAAATGGAAAACCGGGAATGGAGAACCGGCAAATGGAAGCCCACCCCGCTAACCGGTTCTCCATTTTCAATTCCCGGTTCCCGGTTTTCCATTTCTTCCTCTCCAAGTGCGGTGACGCGCGCTCTTCAAGACTCACTCGGCAGCGCGCCCGGGTTGCCGCCCTTCATCCAAGCCGTACACCCGCGCCATAAGCTGCTGGCACAGCGCGGTGGCGGGCAAAGTGACGCCAAGCTCGGCGGCATACTCCAGCGTGATGGCCAGATCCTTCTCCGCCAGGTCGGTGAACTTCTCCAGCTGCGGCTGCAGCGCGAGGCGCTCCTGGTGACGGCTGATGGTCTTGAGCAAACCGAGGTAGGCCAGCATCGGCGGTGTCATCACGCCGTTTGCCTGCGTCACGGCGGTCAGAATCTCTTCGGCGATTCCGGCGTGCGCCGCAAACCGCGTCGCCTCGAAGGCGGCGACGAACCCCAGGTACATCATCAGGTTGTTCGCGAGCTTGGTCGCCATGCCCGAGCCCAGCGGACCAGTGAGGACGATGCGCGCCGCCGAGGTGGCGAAGACCGCGCGGCAACGTTCGATGACCTGCGTGTCGCCGGCGGCCATGTAGCACAGGGTTCGCGCCGCCGCGCCGTGCGCCCCACCGGTGATCGGCACGTCGAGCACGTGCACGCCGGATGCCGCGCCGATCTCCGCCAGCCGCACCACCGTGCGCGGCCGGATGGTGCTGTGCACGGCGACCACCGTACCCGGCCGTGCGCGGCCGAAGATGCCGGCGTCACCCAGCAACACCTGCTCGACCTCGGTGTCATCACGCACGCAGATGCCGACGCAGTCGCACGCCCGACCAAGCTCAGCCAGGCTCGCGGCGACCTGTGCGCCGTGCGCGGCCATGTGCTGCAGCGGCACCGCATTCAGGTCGAACACCGTCAGCGCAAAGCCGGCATCGGCAATGTTCCTCGCCATCGGCAATCCGATATTTCCCAGTCCAACAAAGCCGACGTTCACGGTTGTTCCTTCCGACCTCGCAGGCTGGACCAACGCCTACCATCAATGCGACGCGCATGACAACAACGGCGGCAGAGGCTTGCTTCACCGAAGGTCTGGAGCCGGACCCGCAGCCCGTCTTGAGCCGTTCGCGAGCAGCTCTTCGAGATACGTCGGATCGACGGGTTTCGTCACATGCAGATCGAACCCCGCTTCGCGGGCGCGCCGGCAATCCTCTTCCTGGCCGTAGCCGGTGAGGGCAACGAGGTAGATCCCGCTAAATGCCGGATCCTGGCGCAGCGTGCGTGCGACCGCGTAGCCGTCCATGCCGCCCGGCAAGCCGATATCGCACAGAACGACGTCGGGATGAAAATGGCGCGCCGCTTCCACACCCGGATGCCCCGACTGTGCCACGGCCACCTCGTGGCCGTTGAGCTCCAGCAACATGCGCATGCTACCGATGCAGTCGACGTTGTCCTCGATGAGGAGGACGCGGCGCGAACGGCGCGGCGCCGGACGCGGACGCGCCACCGCCGCCGGCGTGACCTGCGCTGGCTCGAGCGGCAGATGAATCTGGAACTCCGATCCCTTTCCGGGGCCGGCGCTCTTGGCGCGCACTTCGCCGCCGTGCAACTGCGCGAGCCCGCGCACCAGCGCCAGGCCGAGGCCCATCCCACCACGGCTGCGCGCCAGCGTACGGTCGGCCTGCGTAAAGGTTTCGAAGATGTGCTCGAGCAGCTCGGCTTCCATGCCGATGCCGGTATCACTGACGCTGATGACCACCGACGCGGCATCCGGGGCGACGGTCAGCGCGATGGTCACCCGCCCACCCGGATCGGTAAACTTGCTGGCATTGTCGAGCAGGTTGCCGATCACCTGCGCCAGCCGTGTCGCATCACCGACCAGCCAGAGGGGACGATCCGGCACCTGCACGGCCAGAGCCAGGCCCGCCGCGTTCAGGTCAATCCGATGATCCTCCGCGGTGGCCCGCACCAGCGGCGTCAGATCCAGACGCTGCTTCTTCAGCAGGATCTTGCCGCGCGAGATGCGCGACACGTCGAGGAGGTCATCGACGAGACGCACGAGGTGCGTCACTTGCCGATCAATCACCGCGTACATCTTCTCGGCGCGCGGGTTGGGCGTGCCGAGCACCCGTAAAACCTGCACGGAGTTGCGAATCGGTGCCAGCGGGTTACGCAACTCGTGCGCCAACATCGCCAGGAAGTCGTCCTTCTGCCGGTTCGCGTCTTCGAGCGCCTGCGCGTTGCGCTTCTGATCATCGATGTCGGTGCTCGTGCCGAACCACCGGAGGATCGTTCCCCGCTCATCCTTCACCGGCAAGCCGCGCGTCAGATACCAGCGGTACCCGCCGGTGCTGCGGTCTTTGAATCGATACTCAACTTCGTACGCCTCGCCGGATTCGAGCGCGCGGCGCCAGCGCGGTTCGACCAGCTGCGCGTCGTCGGGGTGCAACACCGCGCGCCAGCCGCGTGTGCCCGGGCTCCCGGAGGGCAAGCCCACCAGCTCGTACCACCGCCGATTCCAGTAATCGATTTCACCATCGGGCCGCGCCGACCAGACGATCTGCGGCATGGCATCGGCGAGCTGACGGAAGCGGGCCTCGCTATCGAGCAACGCCGCCTCCGCGTGTTTGCGCTCCGTGATGTCGCGCACAATGAGCACGCCCACTTTGCGGGAGTGATACGCCACTGCCTTGCCCGAGAGCTCGAGCGGCAGCCGCCGGCCATCGCGCCGCACGCCGATGGCCTCGTACGGTCGCTCGTCGTCGGACAGCAAGTGCGCCATCACCGACTGGTGTGATTCCGCGTCCATGAAGTCGAGTACGTCACGACCCAGAATCTCGGGCAGCTCGTAGCCGAACATGCGTGCCAACATCGGGTTGGCTTCCAGCATGACGCCGCGCTCGTGGACCGCCATGCCTTCGAGATCCGTGAACCGCAGAAAGCGTTCCTCGCTCTCCTGCACCGCGCGCACCATGTCCTCGAGCTCGCGCTTCGACACCTCGAGCGCCTGCCGCGCCGCTTCCGATCCGGCCAGCGCCGCCGCCAGCTCCGCTTTGCGAACTTCGTCGCGCAGCCGCATGCTGTGCAGCCGGCGCAGCGCGCGCACCCACACCACGTGCAGCAGCGTTGCCAGGACCGTCGCCGTCAGCAACGCAAAGCCGAAATGCCGAAACGCCGGCGACGGCATCTCCATAGCCCATGCAACGGCGCTCCAGCCCACCAAGGTGATCACCGCAATCGCACCGAACCACGCCGAGGAGAAGAACAGGAACCCGGCGCTGATGACCACCAACATCACGTTGGTGGTTTCCTGGGCGTCATCGAGCAGATACAGGTGCAGCAGCGTGTTCAACAGCGCCGCCGCGGCGAGGACGGCGGCCAGCGGATACGTCCATTTCAACGCCGGCCGCTGCCGCTGGAGCCGCAGTGACAGCGCAGCTAGGAGCAGCGCCGTGCCCGCCGCCACCGCCGACATGGTGTTGGCGAACGCGGGCAGCATGAAGTGGTGCCCCACCGCGTACGCGGCGTAGAGCACGCTCACCACCCCGTTCACCAAGGGCAGGTTGTCGAGCAGCAGGCCGCGCAGCGCGTCGTTGAGATCGCTATTCGACGCCCGTAGAGATACCGACGCGTGGATTGGGCTCACCTTCTCAGCCACCATCTCTATCCCATTGGAGGGCGATCTTGCCGCGGGGAATCCGTCGGCGGACGATCTCGCGTGTGCGCATGTAGCGGCCCCAGGTCTAGCGCCACCCGATCGGCGGGGCAATACCCTTCTTTGCGCAGGGCCAAACCTAACGTCACCCAAGAAACCAAGATGACTAGGAAGTTTTGCGCTTACTAGAGGAGATCCACAGATTTGCACAGAGTCACGCAGATGCTCATGTGAGGCAAATCTGTGACAATCTGCGTCAATCTGCGGATCAACTCCACAGTCCCGTTTTCGCGATTCCCTCTGCTTGCCTTGGAAGGCGAGCCGCGTTCATGCTACGCCGGGCGGCGCCGGAGGCATGATGGAAAAACTGCTCTACGTCGTCTGGAAGCCGGACGAAATCCCCATCGAACGATTCAGGGAACGGCTGCTCGGAGCGGTCGCGCAGACGGTGATCGACCTGGGTGCCCACGGCCTGGCGGTGAGTCTCGCGGATGAACGGGCGCTACCGGGACTGCGGATCACGCAGATGCGCCAGCCGCTGTCGGGTGTCGTGTCGATGTGGTTGGACACGGCGCTCAATCGCGGACCAATCGAAGCGGTGCTGGCCGGCGCTACCGCTCGGATCGCGGGCTATCTGGCCGTCGAATCGGTTCCACTCGTCAACACGACGCAGAGCAGCCCTCCTGGCGAACGACTTCCGGGATTGTACACCGTCGCCTTTCTCGAACGACCCGGCGCGCTCACGTATGAGCAGTGGTTACAGCGCTGGCAGGAGCAGCACACGCCGGTGGCGATCGCCACGCAGAGCACGTTTCTCTACATCCAGAATGTTGTGGTGCGGCCGCTGACGGCGGATGCGCCGCCCTGGGTCGCGATTGTCGAAGAAGCCTTCCCGGCGGCGGCCGCCACCGACCCGATGGTCTTCTACAACGCCGGCGGCTCACCGGAAACGTTGAAGGCGCATCAGCGTCTTATGATGGAGAGCTGCCAACGGTTCATCGACTTCAGCCGCTTCGAGACGCATCCGATGAGCAGCTACCTCGTGCAACGTCAGTGAGCTGCTCCCATTTTCTCTGTGTGGACAGTGCCTCTGTGCTTCGCTTCTCTACGGTGTGGCGGCTCAAATTGTGAGGCCGCCGTCGATCGAGACGATCGAACCGGTCATGTAACGCGCTTCGTCCGAGGCGACGTACGCCACCAGGGTGGCGATCTCTTCGGGCTGGGCGTTGCCCAACGGCGTGATCATCTTGCGAATGGCCTTCGGATCCGCCCCATCCGGCAGCTTGAAGGCGTGTTGCAGCGGCGTGGCGATACCACCGGGCGCGACGGCGTTGACGCGTACGCCGCGGTTCAAATACTCATCCGCGAGGGCGCGGGTGAGCTGGATCACCCCGCCCTTCGAGGCACAGTACGCCGCACTGTACGGCTGCCCCATCAATCCCGCGTTGGACGCGATGTTGACGATGCTGCCGCCGCCGTCCAGCAGATACGGCAACACCGCTTGCGCCATGAGGAAGCTGCCGGTGAGGTTGACGGCAATGATGCGTGACCAGTCTTCGAACGGCATTTCATGCGAGTGGGCAAACTTGCCGATGCCGGCACAATTCACCAGCACCGACGGCCGGCCCAGGTCGCTGGCCACCGCCGTCACGGCGGCACGCACCGAGCCCGGATCGGACACGTCGACGCGATAAGCGCTCGCAACCCCGCCCGCCTCGCGAACGGATGCTGCAGTCGTTTCGGCGCCAGCGAGCGCGACGTCCATACACGCCACCGCCGCACCCTCCGCGGCGAGGCGCTGCGCAGTCGCGCGCCCCAGGCCGGAGCCGGCGCCGGTGACGATTGCGGTGGTTCCTTCGAAACGATTCATGTGGCTCTCCTTCATGGATTTTACAGAGCGGGATTGGGGGCCTGGGGGCTTGAGGGCTTGAGCCCGACGCCCTCGCACCTCGGCACCCGCCGCATCCGCGCACGCATTTCCGTCACTTCGGCTTCTCCGTCACAGTGCTGTGTGCGGCGTCGAGGTACGCCGGGCGTTCGCCGCCGCCGTGCACGACCAGGCTGGCGCCACTGATGTAGCTTGCCAGCGGCGACGCCAAAAAGAGGCAGGCGTCGGCGACGTCCTGCGGCTCGCCCAGCCGGCCCAATGGAACTGTGGCGGCCACGGCGGCGATGCCGGCGTCGTCGCCGTAATGCAGGTGCGCTTGCTCGGTACGGATCATCCCGGCAGCGACGGCGTTGACGCGCACACGTGGCGCCCATTCCACGGCCAGTGTTTGTGTCAGGTTCATCAGGCCCGCCTTCGCCGCGCCGTACGCCGCCGTGCCGGGCGAGGGCCGTGTGCCGCTGACGCTGGCAATGTTGATGATCGCACCACCGGACGCCTGCTGTTGCATGACGGCGTTGGCCCGTTGCGCGCAGTTGAGCGGCGCAATGAGGTTGAGCTTCAGAATGGATTCCGAGAAGCGCGGCGAGGCCGTGGCCGCGGCGGCTACCGGCGACCCGCCGGCATTGTTCACCAACACGTCGAGGCGACCGAAACGGTCGAGGGTGGCAGTGACGAGCTTGTCGATGTCCTCGACCTGGCGCACGTCGACCGCAACGAACACCGCCGGCTTGCCGCCGGCAGCGGGAAGCGTCTCCGGCTCATGGCGCCCACAGATGATCACGTCGGCGCCGGCCTCGAGAAAGCGCGTCGCGATGCCCCGTCCGACGCCCTTGCCACCACCGGTAATGATGACGACCTTGCCCGACATGTCGAGTGGATTGTTCATTTCTCATCCAGACCGAGTCGAGTCGAACACGAAAAGAAATGGAAGACCGGGAATGGAGAACCGAGAATTCAGAACCGGTAAATGGAACGGCAACCCATTGGCCCGTTCTCCATTCTCCATTCCCGGTTCCCGGTTTTCCATTTCTTTTTCTGTTCTGTTCAATACCTCTCCCCTCACGCTACAGCCCAATCCGCTGCGCCACCAGCTCGCGATGGTAGGTCGCATCGCCGAGCAAGGTTTCGCTCGACTTGGCGCGTTTGAAGTAGAGATGTACATCGTACTCCCAGCTGAAGCCGACGCCGCCGTGGATCTGAATCGCCTCGGCGGCACAATGAAAGTACGCGTCGGAGCAGTAGGCTTTCGCGAGCGACGCGAGCGCCGGCAGCTCCGGCTCCTGCACACTGGCCGCCCAGCCGGCGTAGTATCCGGCGGAGCGCGCGGACTCGACGCGCAGCAGCATGTCCGCGCACTTGTGCTTGATGGCCTGGAACGAACCGATCGGCCTCCCGAACTGCACGCGCTGCTTGGCGTAGTCGACGGAAAGATCGAGGCAGCGCTGCGCCCCACCCAACTGCTCCGCCGCCAGTCCGACCGCGGCGAGATCGAAGACGCCGCTGAGCAACGGCCAGCCCGCGCCCTCGCGACCGAGCAGCGCGTCGGCGGGCACGGCAACGTCGCGGAAGGTGATCATTGCTTGCTTACGCGTCTGGTCCATCGTCGACAGCAACCGGCGTTCGATCCCAGGCGTATCTGCGGGCAGCGCGAACACGCAGATCCCTTCCTCCCCACGCGTGCCGCGGCGGCGCGCCGCCACGATCAACAACTCGGCCGTGTGGCCGTCGAGCACGAAGGTCTTGGTACCGTTCAAGAGGAAGCTCGCGCCCCGCGGCTCGGCGCACAGCTCGATGCCCGACGCATCCCAGCGCCCGTTCTGCTCGGTGCAGGCAACGGTGGCCGTCGTTGCACCGGCAGCAACGCCGGGCAAGTAGCGCTGTTTCTGCGCCTCATCACCACCAAGCAGCAGGGCGTTGGTTGCGAGACAAACGGTCGAGAAGAACGGCGCGCACAGCAGCGCCGCTCCCATCTCCTCCATCAGTGCCACGAGTTCCACGTAGCCGAGGCCGAGGCCCCCGTACGCTTCGGGAATGAGGATCGCGGTCCACCCAAGCTCGGCGCCGATGCGCTGCCAGACGGCCGGGTCATAGCCCGCCTCCGTCTGCATCGCGGCGCGCACCTGTGCCGCCGACGAGTGATCGGCGAGGAAACCGCGCGCCGCGTCACGCAGTGCTTCTTGCTCTTCGGTAAAGGCGAATCGCATTCTTACCCGTCATCTGAAAACGAATTCACCACGAAGGGCGCGAAGACCACGCAGATGAGGGAGCCAGTTCTAGCATGATTCGGAAAAGGTCATGGGAATTGAGGATTGCTCCAGGGGCATGAGCTGGTACCTTCGCGCTTCCTTCGTGCGCTTCGTGTTCTTCGTGGTGAAGCATTCTTCACTCTCGCCATTCGCCGTTGGCGCTTCACAATCGTTCGATGATGGTCACGTTCGCTTGCCCGCCACCTTCGCACATGGTCTGCAAGCCGTAGCGGCCGCCGGTGCGCTCCAGCTCGTTCAGCAGAGTGGTCATCAAGCGCGCCCCGGTGGCACCGAGCGGATGGCCGAGCGCGATGGCGCCGCCGTTGACGTTGACCTTCTCCGGGTCCCATCCGGTTTCTTTCTGCCAGGCGAGCACGACGGATGCGAAGGCCTCGTTGATCTCCACGAGATCGATGTCGGCGGCCGACAGCCCGCTGCGTTGCAGCGCATACGCGGTGGCGGGGATGGGTGCGGTGAGCATCCACACGGGGTCGGCACCGCGGACACTGAGGTGGTGGATGCGTGCCCGTGGCTTCAAATGATGCAGGTTGAGCGCGCGCTCGGAGACGATGAGCAGCGCCGCCGCGGCATCGGAGATCTGGCTCGACACCGCCGCGGTGATCCGGCCGCCTTCGCGCAGAGTCTTCAGCGTGGCCATCTTTGCCAGCGACGTATCACGGCGTGGCCCCTCATCGGCACTGACACCGTCGCAGGCGACAATCTCCCTTGTGAAGCGTCCCTCTTCGGTGGCGCGGATGGCGCGGTGGTGACTGGTGAGCGCGAACTGCTCCATATCTTCGCGCGTGATGCCCCACTTCTCGGCGATCATGTCGGCGGAACGGAACTGCGACACCTCCTGGGTGCCGTAGCGTTTCTGCCAGCCCGTCGAGCCGGAGAAGGGATCCGGAAAGCCCATGGGTTGTGCCAGGGTCATCGCGGAGGAAATCGGAATCTGGCTCATGTTCTGCACGCCGCCGGCGACGATCACGTCGCTGGTGCCGCTCATCACCGCCTGCGCCGCGAAGTGTACCGCTTGCTGCGACGAGCCGCACTGCCGATCGATCGTGGTCCCCGGTACCGCGTCCGGCAGCCCCGCCGCCAGCCAGCAGGTACGCGCGATGTCGCCGGCCTGCGGGCCGACGGTATCCACGCAGCCGAACACCACGTCTTCGACCGCCAGTGGGTCAATGCCGGTGCGGTCGAGCAGCGCCTTGATCGCGTGCGCCCCAAGGTCCGCCGGATGCACCTTGCTCAGCCCGCCGTTCCGACGGCCGACCGGCGTGCGCACTGCATCAATGATGTAGGCCTCAGTCATCTGTGGTCTCCTCCGCCTGCTTTCATTGGAGGATGTGAGGATTGGAGAATTTGAGGATTGGAAGAAACGTCAATCCGTAGGTTCTCCAAGCAGTCCTCCCAATCCTCAAATTCTCAGATTCTCAAATTCTCCAATTCGTGGGTCGGCTCACTCGGCCACCCACCGTGCGAGGGCGACGTCATCCGCGACGGTTTCAAACACCACCCGCACCGGCATGCCGATCTTGATGCTCGCGGGATCGATCTGATTGATCGGGTCACCAGCCGCTTCAACCAGATTCCCCACCATGCGCAGCGACGGATCCTCCGCCAGCTCGACCACAATGACATTGTACGGAGCCACCTTCTGAAAGGCCGGGATCAGCGGCGGGTGCGGCAAGGCCAACGACCAGATGCGTCCCCTGCCCGACAGGCGCTCCCACGTGTAATCGAATGAGTTGCACGCCGCGCACATCGGACGCGGCGGGAAACGTCGCTGCCCGCAACCGCCGCACGTTTGCACAACCAACTCGCCGCGCCGCGCCGCTTCCCAGTACGGGGCGTCGAGCGGATCGTCGGTGGAGGGCAATGGAATGTCTTCGATCATTTCAACCTGCCTCGGCCCTCTCCTTGGTTCAGCGTAGTCGCTTAGCGGGAAAGTCTTGTACGATTCGGAAGAGCCCTCGTGGAAGTGTTCGCAGAGGAAGAAAATGGAAAACCGGGAACGGGGAACTGCGAATGGAGAACCGGCGAATTGCGTGAACGCTCCATTTGCCGGTTCTGCATTCCGGTTCTGCATTCCCGGTTTTCCATTCTCGGTTTTCCATTTCCTTCGGAAGTAAGCAGGAGCCACCCCGTCGCATGACGCTATCCCTTGCGCAGCAGCACGGCGCTGGTGGGCACGACGTAGGCACTGGTCACCAGGCAGACATCGGCGTTGGGTACTTGCGCGGTCGAGGTGCCGCGGATCTGCCGCACGCCTTCGGTGATCAGATTCATCCCGTGAATGTACGCTTCCGAAAGACTGCCGCCGGCGGTGTTGATCGGCAAGCGTCCGCCGAGCTCGATGGCGCCGTCCTCCGTGAACGCCGCGCCTTCGCCGACGCCGCAGAACCCATACGCTTCGAGGCAGAACGGAATCAGCGGCGTGAAGGCATCGTAGAGCTGCGCAACTTTGACGTCGCGCGGCTGCAGATCGGCCTGGCGCCACAGGTTCCGGCCGGCGGCCCAGGCTGCGCCCTGCAGCGGGTTCTCGCTGTGGTAGTTGGTCATGTTCTGATGCTGCCGCGTCAGGCCTTGCGACCAGGCGTGAATGTACGCCGCTGGCTGCGGACAATCCTTGGCGCGATCAGCGCGCACGATGACCACGGCGAGCGCACCGTCGCTCTCCAGGCAGTTGTCGAACAAACACAGCGGCTCGCAGATCCAGCGGGCCTGCATGTACTCGTCACGGGTGAGCGGGCGGGTGTGCATGAACGCCCGCGGGTTGCGGTTCGCGTGCTGGCGGCAGGCGAGCGCGACGTTGGCCAGGTGGTCGCGCGTCGCGCCGTACTCGTGCATGTAGCGCCGCCAAAACATCGCCACCTCGTCGACCGGACGGATGAGTCCCCACGGGCGCGAGTATTTCCAGTGGTCGGTCACCCGCGGACTCACCTGCGCCCACACGCGTTTGCGCGGATCGCTGCGTTTGCGCGAGCGCCAGGCGACGGCAACATTGGCAACGCCCGCGGCCACCGCCATGGCCAGGTGGCCAATGGTGGCGCAGCCGGCGCCGCCCCCGTAGCCGACCTGGCTGAAGAAGGTGAGGTCGCCCATACCGAGGTTGCGCGCCACCTCGAATTCGAGCGTCTCCTCCATCGTGTACGAGCTGAGCGCGTCGACTTCGGCCGGGCGGATGCCGGCGTCATCGAGGGCGGCCTTGATCGCCTGACACGCCAGCTCGAGCTCCGACGGTTGGAGGTTCTTCGCAAAGACGGTCTCGCCGATCCCGACGATGGCCGTCGCATCCTTGAGCGTGGTCTGCACGTGCGTCACTGGAGGTTGAATCTCACTCGCTGCAAGACACTGGGTTCAATGAAACGCCTGTTTGTGCCGAGGGTCAGTACCAGAAGTCGCGCGATGGGACCAGGGGTGGCCTGCGGCCGGCGTATTTTCTAGGGACCGCTCCCGTTGGTCGCTAGGCGGCGCCGTCGCGATCATTTGCCTCGCGGGCAACAGGTTCGCCCTCGCCGGCGCGTGGGGGACGTCGATCGGCGTCGCTCTCCTTTTTTTCCGCCCCGGTGTATCGTGTCGACCTGAAATCACGAGGTGACGCACATGAAGTTCGGACTCTTCGGAATCAACTTTGGACCGTGCGCCGACGCGCAGATCGCACGGCGCGTCGCGCAAGCCGCGGAGGCGCGCGGGATCGAGTCGGTGTGGACGGGCGAGCACGTCGTCTTGCCGGACCCGCAGGTTCCTCCATCGCCGGTGCCGCCCGAGACGCCCTTCCTCGACCCAGCGGTGGCACTGGCCTACATCGCCGCGGGGACGCAGACCATTCGGCTGGGCACCGGCATCATCATCCTGCCGCAGCGCAATCCGCTGGTGCTGGCGAAGGAGCTCGCGAGTCTCGACGTCGTCTCGTGCGGGCGACTCATTTTCGGCATCGGCATCGGCTACCTCAAGCCGGAGTTCGACGGCCTCGGCATTCCCTTCAGCCACAAGGGCGCACGCACCATCGAGTACCTCGAAGCGATGCTGGCGATGTGGACCCAGCCGCAGCCGAGCTATCGCGGGCGGTTCGTCAACTTCGCGGGCATCAACGCGTTCCCGCGCCCCGTGCAACAGCCGCACCCGCCGATCGTCATTGGCGGCGCCTCACCTGAGGCATTCAAACGCGCCGTGCAGCACGGCAACGGCTGGTACGGCTTCGCGCTCGATGTCACGACGGCGGCGCGTCACATCGACGCGCTGCGAGAGACGCAGCGCACGACGGCGCGGCCCGCGGCGCTCGGCGAGTTGGAAATCAGCGTCACACCGGTAGGCAAGCTCGACGCGGATACGGTGCGGCGATTTGCCGACCTCGGCGTCCACCGGCTGATCGTGTCGAGACGCGCGACGACGGAGGGCGACTTGCTGGCGACCGTCGACACGATCGCCGAGCTGCAGGCGAGTCAGTGACGCTCGTCGGCGGTGGTGGTGAGCCTTGAGCACCTTCGCAGCGAATTCAGCCGCACAGGCCTTCAATCGCCTGCACTTCATCGGCAGACAGCGTCAGCGCGCGGCTCGCAAGATCCTGCGTCATGTGCTCGGCGTTGGTGGTGCCGGTCAGCGGCAGCATGCCGACCGCGGCGGCGAAGCAAAAGACGATTTGCGCCGGCGTCGCGCGTTCACGCGTGGCGATACCGCGAACCAGCGGATGCTGCAGGACTTCCGGGTTGGCGGTGAGCAGCGAGAAGCCTTGGTAGACGATGTCGTGGCCCGCGCAGAAGGCGCGGGTGTCGCGGTCCCAGCCAAGCTCGGCGAAGCAGCGGTTCTGTACAAACGTCGGCAGCTCGGCGCCGCTCGCCGCCAATCCGAGAAGATGGCGGAGCGAGACGTTACTGACGCCGAGCAGCCGCGTCTGGCCGGCGTCGCGCGCACGGATCATCGCGGCCCACACCGCCGCATCCGCGTCGCTCCAGCCCCGACCGGAAGCCGGGCCGTGCAACACAAAACTATCGACGTAGTCGGTGCCGAGATGCTCCAGCGAGCTGGCAATCGATTGTGCCACCTGAGTCGCCAGATCGGCCGCGGGGTCGTAGGGCAGCCGATGATCCTGGCCACCGCGAGAGGTGAATTTGGTTTGCAGGAAGAGCGCTTCCCGGGTCGCCAGGCCGGCCCGGTAGACGGCCGCGAGGGCTTCACCGACGCCGGCTTCGAAGTAGTGCCGCCGTTGATTCGCGGTGTCGATGCCGCGAAAGCCGCTGCGGATGGCGAGCTCCGTGAGCGCAGCGGTGCGGTCTTCCTTCCAGGCGGTGCCGTAGAGGAAAGTGGGAATCGCCGGCGGACGTGGTTGCGTCATCTTCACCTCGGTCCAATCACGACAGGAGTAGCGCAGCGGCGCATTGAACAACAGCACCCGTGCCTACCGACCGCGGGAAAGCGGCGTCCGCGTCAGCGCAGCTCGAGGAGCTCGACTTCGAAGAGCAAGGTCGCGTTGGGCGGGATCGCGCCGCCGGCGCCGCGCGCGCCGTAGCCAAGCTTCGGTGGAATGATGAGCGTGCGCTTGCCGCCGATCTTGATACCGGCGACGCCCTCATCCCAGCCGCCGATCACCTGGCCGGCGCCGAGCTTGAAGGAGAACGGTTTCCCACGATCGAGCGAGCTGTCGAACTTCGCGCCCTTGGCGCCGTTCACCCACAGCCAACCGCTATAGTGCATCACGCAGGTATTGCCGGCCTTGGCTTCGGCACCGTTTCCCGGCGCGGTGTCTGCGTATTGGAGTCCGCTTGCGGTCGTTGTCATCGTCATGTGCCGCACCATAGCTGGATCGCGAGCCAAGGTGAATCGCAATTTCGCACACAGCTCCGGCACACGCTCAACTGCGAGCCGCTCCAACGGCGCCGCGCCACGACGAGCTCTCTTGATTGCCTGCGTCCTTTGCACCTTTGCGCCTTTGCGTAAGCTCTTGTTTTTTCCACTTAGGATTACGTCTCAGCCGCCCTCAACGGCGTTTCGCAGCGCCTCGACGTCGATCTTCTCCATCTTGAGCATCGCCTGCATGACGCGCCCGGCACGCTCGCGGTCGGCGCCGGTCAGCAACTCAGGGAGCAGCTTCGGAATGATCTGCCAGGAGAGACCGAACTTGTCCTTGAGCCAGCCGCAGTGGCTCGGCACACCGCCGTCCGCAATCAACGCGTTCCAGTAGCGGTCGACCTCCGCTTGGTCTTCGCAGTTGATGGTGAAGGAGACGGCCTCAGTGAAAGGGAATTGGGGTCCGCCGTTCAATCCGATGAACTGCTGACCGGCGAGCGTAAACTCGACCGTCAGCACGGCACCTGTCGGAGTGCTGGGATTGTCGGCTGGTGAGCGCATGATTTTGTCGATCCGGCTATCGGGGAGCAGCGCAACGTAGAGTTCCGCAGCCTCCTCCGCCTGGCCGTCGAACCACAAGCAAGGCACGATCTTGGACATCTCTCCCTCCTTGAACGTCGGCGTTAGGCACACCGGTACGGAGTCAGCCGCCAGCGTCGTAGATACCATCCCGCCAGCGCTCCACAATCCCCTTTCGCGCGCTTCGTCGAGGCTTGCCGGGCCGTCTACCTACAGATCTCCTTCGGCAGATTGCGCAGGTGCGCCTCGGCATCGCGCGCAATATCCTCGATGATCACTGCGGCGGGCCGCAGATCGTTGATGAGTCCGCACGACTGGCCGGCGTAGAGCGCCGTCTTCTCAACGTCGCCTGCGAAGCGCACGCTTGGCGGCATGGCGGTGTAACGGCTGACGGGGAAGCACATGTCGCCGAATTCCCCCTGGCCGATGACCTCGTCTTCCTGCGGCCGCTGCCCGGGCGGCGGGCAGCCCGCCGCTTCCCAGTCGGCGATTACGCTGTTGCGCAACACGCGGTGCGGCGCCTCCGGCCAGCCGAGGTCGAACAGCGTGGTGTGCAGCGCGTCTTCGGCGCGGGCGCGCAGAATGCGCTCCTTGTAGTCGCGATGCGCCGCGCCCTCTTCCGAGGCCAGTAGACGCGTGCCGAGCGCAGCGCCGGCAGCCCCCAGCATGAGCACCGCGGCTACGCCGCGGCCATCGGCAATACCGCCGGCAGCGACCACGGGGAGCGGACGAACCGCCTCGACGACCAATGGGACGAGCACGAGTGCGCCGATGGATCCACGCACGTGGCCGCCGGCTTCGACCCCTTGCGCGACGATCACGTCGACTCCGGCATCGCGCGCCGCCTGCGCTTCATCCACCGAGCCCACTTGCACCATCACCTTCAGCCCGCCCGCCTGTGCCGCCGGGACGTGCGGCGCCGCATCACCCCAGAAGAACGACAGCAGCGCAACACGCTCCTCGATGCAGACCTCCGTCTGACCGGGCAGATACATCGGCAGGAGCAGGTTGACCCCGAACGGCCGATCGGTCAGCTGACGCGTGCGGCGGATCTGCGCCCGTATCTGCTCAGGCGGCAGCCCGCCGGTGGCGAGCATGCCGAGCCCACCGGCGTTCGACACGGCCGCCGCGAGCTCCGGCGTCGAGATGCCGCCGCCCATGGGCGCCTGCATGAGTGGGTGTCGCAAACCGAACAATCGCGTGAATGCTGTTTCAAGCATATCGCCATTCTTTCATGACAGCGCGGGCCGCGTCAGCGGGGTGAGCTCTCAGCCTGGGTTGAAAGAATCTGCGCGAGCCCGGCGGTGGCCGTCGCATCACGCGGGGCGTCCTTCAAGATGGTTCGCCATTCTGCCGCGGCCAAGTCCAGCTTGCCTTCGGAGGTCAGCGCCTGCGCGGTCAGCGTGTGCGCGGCCTTGAGCTTCGGCCACGGTGGCCCATCGGCGATGAATTGCCGGAGCACCACGATGCCCTCCTCGTACTGCTGGTGCTCCAAGATGAGCTCAGCACCGAGGGGCAGCCGCGCGTCGGGAAAATCCTTGACTGACTCACGGAACTGTGCGAGCGCCTGGTCTTGCTGCCCTGCTCCCACCAACTCGCCGGCGAGCGCCATGCGCGAACGGCCATTCGGCCGACGGTCGACATCGGCGCTCCAGAGCGTCAGCAGACTGTGATACTCGGCGTTGCGTGCGATCGTCCGACCCGCGAGCACAAGCAGGACAGCTACCGTCATGCCCACCGCGGCAAGACGAACGAAAGGCGTCCCAGTCGCCTCCGTGGATTGATCCGTGCGCGTCGAAGAAAGTGCGCTCTGCGTATCCGTCGCTCGAACACCGGCTGCATCGGCGCGATTGAGCAGGGCGCGACCCCCGACGACCACCAGCGTCGCGATCGCGGCGAACGGCAGATACATGCGGCGCTCCGCGCCGACTTCGCTGGTAATCGGAATCACACTCGAGGTTGGCGCGAGGGTCAGAAAGAACCACACCGCAAGGAAGCCGATGGCCCGCGACCGCAGCAGGGCGACGCCGGCCGCCGCAAGCAGCGCGACGATGGCGAGGGCGCCCGGCAGCACGTCGGGCAGCGCCAGCGGACGCGGCAGGCCGTAGTCCAGCACCAAGGCGTTCGGCCAGATGCTCAGCCACAAATAGCGCCCGACAACATCCGCCTGATTGATCAGGTACGTCCAGGTACCCACGGTTGCCGAGGCGCCAATCGTCGCGCGTGGTGTGGACCACAGCTCGATGGCGAGAATGGCCCAGGTAGAGGCGAGGCCGGCATACAACGACCCGCGGGCGCGAAGTGCCGCAGCGAAGGAGTCGAATCCAAAAGCCCAGTCGTAGAGCACGACGATCAACGGCGCGACCACCATCGATTCCTTCGTCAACATCCCGCACGCGCAGGCGAGAATGGCCAATGCGTGCCAGGGATTCACCGTCATTGTCGGTTTCGCGGCCGTGCTGCGTGGACGAGACGAACCACGGTCTGCAGGCGCACGCCGGCGGGATGAGACGGGGCCGGGTTGCGTCGCATCGTCCTTCTGAATGGCGGGTATATCGGTGACCTCCCGTGCACGGATGGCACAATACAGCGTCAGCAGAAAGAACGCTCCCATCAACGACTCGCTGCGCTGCGTGATGTAGTTGGCCACTTCACTTTGCAGCGGATGCAGCATCCAGAGCAACGCCGTAATCAGCGCCGTGATGTCCGCTGCCGGAAAGAGAGCGCGGGCGGCGTTTGTCGCGCGGCGATCGTGGGAAGCCGCTGGCGCGTCGCGCTTCATGAGCGTCCGTCGGACGATCCCGAAGAGGAGGAGCGCGCAAGCAATATGCAGGGAGACGTTCACGACATGGTAACCGGTGACATGCAAGCCACCGAACGCGTAGTTGATCGCAAACGACAAGTTCACCAGCGGGCGTCCCGCCACCGGTGTATTGCGCGGCGGGCTGAGCGCGTCCAACAAGGCTCCGGAGCGTTGAATCGTGGGATTCGTGACGATGGCGTTGTTGTCGTCAAAGATGAACGGACTGCTCAGGCTGTTCCAGTAGGTCAGGATACCCGCGGCGACGATCAGCAGCGGCAGCTTCCACCCAGCGAAGGATCGACCGTTCGAGTTGTGAACGGAGCGCTGTTGGAGTGCGGGCGCACGTCGCATTTTCGCCTTGTAACGCAAACGTCCTGGGAAGTGAATGTGCGACGTCGATCCGAAACCGCGCCACCTGCCACGCGGACAAACCGCTCGTCAAACGATACAGAAACTGGGGCAGTTCAAGCGCGAAGCATGACTTCGCTACTCCAGAGCGCCAATTTGGAGTGGCGAAGCCATGCTTCGCCAACGTTCTTTTGCCAGCAGACCCTCGCCCGATTGCAAGCTTCCGAACGGCACCGCTACGCTTGACATCGACCACGCTCACGGTCTTGAGTTCGTGCTGCAAGGACTCCCCCATGCCGCTGCCTCGACGCGACTTCGACCGGACCCGCTCCCAGCTGCGTACCTGGCTCGCCACACGGTTGTCCGGCGCCCGCGACGTGCGGATCGGCGAGTTGAAGGGGCCGTCCGAGACCGGTTTCTCCAGTGACACCTTGATGTTCGATGCGGAGTGGACGGAGCATGGCACCCAGCGCGCCCAGCTCGTGGCGCGGCTGCAACCGACCGGGTTCACGGTCTTCCCCACCTACGACATCGCGGCGCAGTATCGGGTGATGAAGATCCTGGGCAGCACCGACGTACCGCTGCCGCGCATGCGCTGGCTCGAGGAGGACCCGGACGTGTTGGGGGTCCCCTTTTGCGTGATGGATCGCGTCGACGGACGCGTACCGACGGACAACCCGCCATATCACACCGGTGGCTGGCTCCCCGAGCTGGCGCCCGCCGAGCGCACGGCATTGTGGTGGAGCGGCTTCGAGGCGATGGTGCGCGTGCACCGGCTGGACTGGCGCAACTTGGATCTCACTTTTCTGGCCAAGCCGCACGGCCACCCGTCGCCACTCGTGCAACAGCTGCGCGAGTACGCTGCGTACGTCGACTGGGGAATGGATCGCCGCCGCCATCCGTTGATCGCGCGCGCCCAGCGCTGGTTGGACGCCCACCAGCCAGTCGACGAGCCGGTCGGCTTGTGCTGGGGCGACTCGCGCCTGGGCAACCAGATCTTCGACGGCACCCGATGCGTCGCCGTGCTCGATTGGGAGATGGCACGCCTCGGCGATCCCGTGCAGGATCTGGCGTGGTGGGTCGCCCTCGACCGCTGCTTCAGCGAAGGGCTCAGCGTCGAACGCCTGCCAGGCCTACCAGATCGTCACGCGACAATCGCGCGCTGGGAACAGGGGCTGGGCCGCAGCGCGCGGCATTTCGAATACTACGAGGTGCTGGCGCTCTACAAATTCGCCGCCATCATGTCGCGCGTCATTCAGCAACTGAAACACTACGAGGTCTTCGCGGCCGATAACGACATGGACATGAACAACCTGGCAACGGGACCGTTGGCAACGATACTGGATGCGGTGGGGGGATAAGGGCTTGGGGGAATGCAGCTCACTCCTGCGGAAAGAAGCGGCTGATGGTGTCGACGACGCAGCCGGGCTTTTCACTGCCTTCGATCTCGACGGTCACCCGAATGGTCGCTTGCACGCCGCCTTTGACGTCCTCGACGCTCACCAGCTCGCCGCCACCGCGAATGCGTGCGCCGACGCGCACCGGCGCGGGAAAGCGTACTTTGTCGACCCCATAGTTCACGCCCATGCGGATGCCGCGCACTTCCACGATCTGCGGCAGAAACAGATTGACCAGCGACAGCGTCAGATAGCCGTGTGCAATGCACGCTCCGAACGGCCCATCCTTCGCGCGCACCGGATCAACGTGGATCCATTGGTGGTCACCGGTCGCATCCGCGAATTGGTCGATGCGCTCCTGCGTGATGGTGAGCCACTCGCTGTAGCCCAGGTGCCGGCCAACGACGGGACTGAGCTCGGCTGGGGTTTGGAAAATGGTCGTCACGACTCACTCCTTTCTGTGCGCCACCAAGTTCCCAGCGATCGACGATCTGCCATCTGCCTCTTCACGGATGCTGGCTGCTGACGGCAACCACCTCACCCGTCATGTACGACGAATAGTCACTGGCCAGGAAGACGATGACGTTGGCGACCTCCCAGGGCTCGGCGGCGCGGCCGAAGGCTTCGCGGGCGGTGAGCTCTTCGAGCAAGCCGGGTGGCGTCACCTTGGACAAGAACTCGTGCGTCGCCAGGCTGGGAGACACCGCATTTACCCGCACGGCGTGCGGCGCGGCTTCCATGGCGGCGCAGCGCGTCAGCGCCATCACCCCGGCCTTGGCAGCGGCGTAGTGCGCCTGTCCCGCCTGTGCGCGCCAGCCGAGTACGGAGGCGTTGTTGACGATGACGCCGCGGCGGCGTGGGATCATGTGGCGCAGGGCGGCGCGGGTCATCCGGAACGTCCCATTGAGCGTAACGTCGAGCACCGCTTGCCATTGCTCGTCGGTCATGTCGACGAGCGGCGCGAAGCCGCCGAGGCCAGCGTTGTTGATCAGCACGTCGATACGACCCATCGCAGCGATCGCGGCATCGACAAGCGCCTGCACGTCCGATTCACGCGTCACATTGCACAAGCGACTTGGCGGGGAGGTCCCGGCGATGGCAGCCAAACGCGTCGCTGCTTCACCCAGCCGGCGCTCGTGGATGTCGCTGATCATCACCGTCGCACCCTCTTCGATGCAGCGCTTGGCTGTGGAAAAGCCGATGCCCGTCCCAGCAGCCGCAGTGATCAGCACCGTCTTGCCGTCGAGCAGCGCGCGCCCCTTCGGGCAGGAGGGGAGCGTGGCGTTGTCTTCGGATCTGCGCACATCTGTGTTCATCTGCGGATACCTCTTCTCCTCACTTCACAATCCGCGGCTCGCGCGGCAAGCCGAGGGCGCGCTCGGCGATGATGTTGCGTTGAATCTGATTGGTGCCGGCGTAGATCGTATCGGCACGGCTAAAGAGAAACAGGCGCTGCAACCGCGTCAGCGTGTACGGTGACGCGCCGGCCACTTCGCTCTCGGCGCCCAGGACATCCATGGCCAGCTTGCCCAGAGCGCGATGCCAGGTTGCCCAGTAAAGCTTGGTGATCATCGCGGCGCGGCCCAGCTCCTGACCATCGCCGACGCTCAATGTGCGCAGCGCGTTGAAGCGCATGATCCGCAGGCCGATCCAGGCGTCGGCGAGGCGCTGCCGCAGGACCGCATCGGTATTGGCACCATTGCGTTGAGCGTATTCGAACACCTCTTGCAGCTCGTTGGAAAAATTCAGCTGCTGGCCCAAGGTGGAGGCGCCGCGCTCGAACGCCAGTGTCCCCATGGCGACCGCCCAACCACCGTTCACGGCGCCGACCACGTTTTCCGCGGCGGTCCGCGCGTTGTCGAAGAAGACTTCGCTGAACTCCGACTCGCCGGTCATTTGCACGATCGGGCGAACGTCGATGCCCTTCTGGCGCATGGGGACCAGGAGGTACGACAACGCCTTATGGCTCGGCGCGGTGGGATCGGTGCGGCACAGCACGAAGCACCACTCCGACCACTGCGCGCCGGAGGTCCAGATCTTCTGTCCCTCGATCACCCATTCATCGCCTGCGCGCCGCGCCTTCGTTTGCACGTTCGCCAGATCGGAGCCGGCGTTGGGCTCCGAGTAGCCCTGACACCACAGCTCGTCACCGGCAACGATCGGCGGCAGGAAGCGGCGCTTCTGCGCTGCAGTGCCAAACGCGATGATGGTCGGCCCCAGGAGTGTCTCGCCGATGTGCCCCAGGCGACCAGGTCCCTGGGCGCGGGCGTACTCTTCGAAGAAGATCACTTGCTGCATCAGCGAGAGACTGCGCCCCCCGTACTCTTGCGGCCACCCGACACAGGTCCACCCGGCGGCACCCAGCGTGCGTTCCCAGGCGCGGCGCTCATCCAGGAGCACATGCTCATCGCCTGGGCCGCCGCGCCCACGCAACTGGGCAAACTCGCCGACGAGGTTGTCGGCGAGCCATTGCGCAACCTCGGCGCGGAAGGCCTCATCGGCTGCAGTGAAACGGAGGTCCATCAGTAATTCCTTACCTGGAATTGAACAGGGAGAAACAAGGGGAACCCGGGAATGGAGAACCGAGAATGGGGAACGGGTCCATTGGGTTGCGTTTCATTTGCCGGTTTTGAATTCCCGGTTTTGGATTCCCGGTTTTCCATTCTCTTCATCTCCGCCGGGCTGCGGGACTAGCCGTCGACCTCGATCGCCCCAATCTCGACGTACTGTTGCATCTCCTGCTGTGTCATCCCAAGCAATTCAAGGAACACGTAGTCGTTATCTGCCCCCACCGCCCTTCCGGCGCAACCAGTTCGGCCGGGCGTCGCGCTGAGACCCAGCGGTATGCCGTTGGCGATGACGGTGCCCCTGCACTCATGCTCGACGCTCTCGAAGAACTGCCGCGCCGCCAGCTGCCGGTCGTGACGGAACTGATCTTCGATCGTCTGCACCACGCCGGCTGCGATACCGGCGGCTTGCAGTGTGGCCATCACGTCGTAGGCGTCACGCCGACTCGTCCAATCCTCGATCAGGGAATCGAGCGCCGCCGCATGCGCGAGCCGCGCTTCACCGCTGGCGAATCGCGGGTCGCGCGTCCACTCCAGATGACCGACCGTCGCGCAGAAGCGGTTCCACTCCGCGTCATTGGCAACGGCGATGGTACACCAGCGATCGTCGTCGGCGCAGCGATAGCAGCCATGCGGGGCGGCATGCAGCGATCGGTTCCCCAAACGCTGCGGTTCACGACAGTTGCCCAGATATTCCATGATCAGGTGACCGATGACGCCCACGGTCGCCTCGAATTGCGACAAATTGATGCATTGGCCTTGTCCGGTGCGGCGACGATGATCGAGCGCACACAACACGGCAAACAGGCCATGTAAGGCGCTCACCGCGTCGGGGTAGGCAAATTGGTTCATGGTGCATTCGCGTGCCGGAAATCCGGAGAGCGTGCTGAGCCCGGACAGCGCTTCGATGTTCGGGCCCCAGGTAATGAAGTTGCGACAGGGTCCGCTGTCGCCGTATCCCGACGAGCTGAACATGATGAGGTCGGATTTCACCTGCTGCAGCGTCGCGTATCCCAGACCCAGCTTGTGCATCACACCGGCGCTGTAGTTCTCGACGACGATGTCCGCGGTCGCCACCACGCGGGTAGCCAGCTCGACGGCGGCCGGATGGGTGAGATCGAGAGCGACGTAGCGCTTCCCCGCATTCCAGTCGGTCAACCACGGCGACAGCTGCGATTGCACGCCCATCTCCGGCGCCCACGGCGGCACGTATTGCCGCGTCACATCCGGACGCTGTCTGGACTCCACCTTGATGACCTCGGCGCCACAGTAAGCCATGAACCGTCCGATCCATGGGCCGGCCATACCGGCGGCAAACTCGACGACGCGGATCCCCTGCAACGCCTGTTGCATGCGATTAACCCTGATCCAACAGGAGGACTGCACCACGAAGGGCGCGAACACCACGAAGAACCGGAGCCGGGCACAATCCTGGCATGGCTACGCAAACCTCATCCGAAATGAGCTCACCCTTGGGGCCAAAACATCCGCCTTGGCCTTCTCCTTCGTGCTCTTCGTGCCCTTCGTTGTGAAGCTTCTTTCTCGTATCAGGGTCAAATGATCCCTCTCGCGGCCAAGTCCCGTACCGCCTCGGCGGAGAACCCGAGCTCGCCGTACACTTCTCTGTTGTGCTCGCCGATCCGTGGCGCCGGTCGTGATATGCGCCAAGGGGTTGCGGAGTGACGGTAGGGTGCGCCGGGGTATTTCAACGAGCCACCGTTGGGATGGGCGACATCAACGAAATAGCTGCGCGCCGCGAGGTGCGGATCGCCGGCCACCTGCGCAGCGCTGTTGACGGGGGTGAACGCGATGTGTCGGCGCTGCCCCTCGTGGTAGATCTCCTCGACGGTGTAGCGTGACGTCAGGTCGGCAATGTAGAAATCGATGAGCTCACGGCTGGCCTGGCGACTCGCCGAGGGGCCGTCGAAGAGCGGATCGCGGACGGCGTCATTGCCCGTAACGTCGCTGATCCATTCCGCCAGCGCCCTCCAGTGCAACGGCCGGTTGATCATGAGGTAGATCAGGCCGTCTTTGCAGCGGTAGGCACCTGAGGGGACCGAGGCGAACAACCCCGTGCCCATGCGTTTGGGGATGAGGTTATCGTCGAGCCACTTGCCGGCGCCGCAGATGTGCGTCACCGAGGCCGTGGTCTCTTCAACCGAAATATCGACATGTTGTCCCTCGCCGGTGCGCGTGGCGTGGTGCAGCGCGATCAGGCTGCTCACCGCGGCATAGGTCGAGGCCATGACATGCGCCTGCGCTCCGGCCAAATTGACCGGTGGATCCTCGGCCTCGCCAGTCACGTATGACGCGCCGCCCAGGGCGCCAGCAACGATGTCGGCGGAGGCAAAGTGTCGGTGCGGCCCGGTCTGTCCAAAGCCGGTGATCGATGTGACCACGAGCGCCGAATGGTCCGCTTTAAGCGCCTCGTAGCCCAGACCGAGCGCATCCAGGCGATCCGGCGGAAACGTTTCGACGATCAGGTCGGCGCGGCGCGCCAACTGTTTGAAAAGCTCCCGACCCTCGTGCCGTGCCAAGTTGAGGGTGATCCCGCGTTTGCTGGTGTTCATGTAGAGGAAGAAGAAGCTGCCGTCGGGATCGGGCCGGTCTTCCCAGAACGGCGGAATACGACGCGTGGCGTCACCACCGGGCGCTTCGATTTTGATGACGTCGGCGCCCATGTCGGCGAGCAACTTGCCGCAGTAGACGCCGCTCTCGTCTGCAAGCTCCAGAACACGGCGGCCGGACAGCGCGGCATCATCGGCAGTTCTCGTATCTCACCCCTAAAATGGCTTCCGCTCTTCCTTTCAGCCCAGCAAGAACCGCGAGTCAAGGACAGGTCGTCGCGACCGCCCCAAGCGATCTCACACCTTCCAGTAGACCCGCCATCCCTTGTTGCGCAGCCTCGCGTGCAGCGGCACTTGCGCGAGCAGCAACCCAACCGCGAATACATCTCCCGACGCGAACATCGCGTTGACAACCGACGCAACCGCCAGGAACGCCGAAGCGGTCGCGGTCAGCGCACAAAGCGCCAATGGCAGGAACGAGATCAGCACGATCGGCGCGAGCAGAACGGCGAGGAACCGCCGACACGGCAACTCGTTGTGGTAGTGCGTGTAGAAGAGCAGACGCGACGGCCAAAAGCCGACGATCGAGTCGCCGGTACGCGGATGCGCGGCCAGATGCAGCACTTCATGCAGCGGCACGATGGCGAGCAGCGCGCCGAAGCATCCGCCCAACGACGGCGCCGGAGCCTGCCCCAAGGGCGTCAACCTGAACCAGAGCACGCCAAGCACCAACGCGAGACCCAGACCAATCGGCAGGGCGAGCAGCTGCATGACCCACGGCGTCGGCTCCGGCATCCGCGTCCAACTCGCGTCGGGGACGAAGTCAGGGGAATCGGGGATCTCGCCGATGTGGAACCGCATGTCCACCTTGGAAGTGACGGAAGGAAAGCTCACGCAAAGGCAATCCACAGATTGACACAGATACTCACAGATTCCGGCCTCACCTCCGAATCTGTGAAAATCTGTGGATCATCTTCTATCAGGTGCCGAAGAGGTCGCGCGCAACGATGTAGCCAAACGTCATCGCCGGACCCATCGTTCCGCCGGCTCCCGGGTAGGTGCGGCCCATGACCGATGCCGAGCAGTTGCCGACGGCATAGAGGCCCGCGATTGGCTCACCCGAGGTCTTGAGCACGCGCGCCCCGACGTCGGTCTTCAAGCCGCCTTTGGTACCCAGGTCGCCGGCGTACACGACGATGCCATAGTATGGCGCCTGTTCGAGGGGCGCGAGGCAGGGGTTGGGTTTGACCTTCTCGTCGCCGTAGTATTTGTCGAAAAGGCTCTCGCCGCGGTGGAACTCAGGATCTTTGCCGTTGCGGGCGTACTCATTCATTTTCGCTACCGCCGCCTTGAGTCCGGTTGCGTCGATGCCGAGCTGTGCGGCGAGACCGTCGAGCGTGTCGGCCTTCTTGAGATAGCCGCTCTCCTTCAGTTTCTTCGGCAGCGCCCAGTCGGGAACCTGGGACGCCGGCAGAAGCGGGCCGCACGGATATTTTTTGCGGAAGGTGCCGTCGAAGATCATGTAGCACGGTACGCACGGCGACTCGGGCGTGTGATTCTCGTACATGCGCTTGCAGATGTCGTTATATGGCGAAGCTTCGTTGAGGAAGCGCTGGCCGCGCTTGTTGACGAAGATGGAGCCGGGCAGCCCCTTCTCGATGACCAGCATGCGGGCGCGATCTTCGCCGGGCACAACGGTGGTGGGTCCCCACCAGGCATCATCCATCAGATCAACCGCGGCCCCCAGCGCCACGCCCATCTCAATGATGTCTCCGGTGTTGCCGGGATTGGCGGTTGTCCACGCCGCTTCCGTCGGATTGGGCAAGTGTTGTTTGCGCATCGCGTCGCTGCTTTCGAAACCGCCGCCGGCCAACAGCACGCCCTTGGTCGCATTGATGCGCAGCGCGCGCCCATCCTTATCAACGACGGCGCCGACAACCCGGCCGGCGTCGACGACCAGCTCGCGTGCCGGCGTCTTCAGCCAGAGCGCGATGTTGCGATCCATGAGGGCGCGCCGCAGCATGCCCATGAGCGCGTTGCCGAGCGACAGGCAGCGATCGCGCTTGCCCTTCCGGCGGCCGCCGATGTCGCTGTAGTAGCGCACCATGATGCCCATCATCAGCTTACCCCAGCCGGGGTGGCGCGCCAGCATGTGGTGCGCTTCGGTGGCGGTCATCGACATGCGGCCGACGACCAACTCCTGCAGGGCCGCTTCACGTTGCCGATCGAACTCATCGCCGAGCAAGCGCGCGTCGAAATGCTCTGGCTCGACGGAGCGCCCTCCCGGCTTGCCGCCCGGCGCCTCCGGGTAATAATCCGTGTAGGTAAGCATCGACTGCATGCGCAGGCCGGCGCGCTCACTCATGTACTTGAGCATGACCGGTGCCGTCTCGGCATAGGCGCGCAGCTTCTCCTCCGGAACCTCGCCCGTGGTGATCGCTTTCAAGTAGGTCAGCGCGTCGTCCACGGAGTCGCCGACACCCGCGGCGGCCATCAGGTGATTGTTGGGAATCCACAGCGAGCCGCCGGACATCGCCGACGATCCGCCGTACAGATGGGTCTTCTCGACCAGCAAGACTTTGCCGCCGCGATCATGCGCACAGATCGCAGTGGCCATGGCGCCGGCGCCGGAGCCGACAATCAAAAGGTCGACGGTGTGATCCCAGGTTTCGGTACTCATGTGAGACGTCCTCCAAAGCAGCGGTCTACGGTTGTCGACCGACAGTCAGCATTCAACCGGCGAACTTTGCCACTTTTTCGGAATCGAGTCACTCGCGGCGTGGTCACCATCAAATGTGCCGAACAACTCAATCAAAGGGATGTTGGCAGCTCGCCTGAGTTGGACCGGTGAGATCGAAACAGCGTCGCTTCCCCGCGGTTCAGCCCATGCGCTGTAGGCGATCGCACCACCCAAGGCGTACGGGATGTCGGCGGCTTCAAGCGCGTCGATCAGCCGTTCGATGACGTCGACGAGGCTACCGAGCTGGTCGCGCACGACGCGCCTCAGCCACCAGCCGCCGCCACGCCTGCTCTGCCTGCGGCGGCATCGGTTCGGTGCGCGCCAGCACGGCGCGCCGATCGGGTCGTTCTTCCAGGATACGGCGGCTCAGCTCGCAGACCTCGACGAAGCACTCGAGACGCTCTGCCGGCGTCATCGCTGCGTAGCGTTGGCTATCGGAGAGATCGCCAACCTTTCCCAGCCATGGTGGCGGCGAGGAGCGCATGTAAGCCAATATACGGCGCGCGCGCATCGGGCTCAACCAGCGTGTGGAGTCTCACGTTTGCTGTCATCGTGACCACGGCACAATGCAGGTCGCCATATCCAGGCGTGCGGAGCCAATCTCCAGGGCAGGGATTGCCAAATCGATTGATGGCTACCTACTTCTCGGCTGCCGCACCACGGCTCGGGAGGATGAGCGTGGCGGTGCATGGAGTTACAGCTCCGTCCTGGGTTGAGATGACGATGTCCACGTCGACCCTATACTCTCCGGCTTCCAGGTGCTTCTTCGTGACCTTCCCCCGGATGATCATGTCGTCGCCGGCGCAGACGTTGCCGCGCATGGCCATGCTCATGCGGCGCACGGTGCTCTGCGGACCCGCCCAATCGGTCAGGAAGCGCGAGACCATGCCCATATTGAAAGGTGTGTTGACGAAAACGTCCTTGGTCTTGGAGCGCTGCTGCGCGTAATCGCGATTAGAGTGCTGCGGCGAGAAGTCACGCGTCGCCGATGCCAGATAGACGCAGCGCGTGACGGTGATGGGCATCATGAGCTCGGGAAGCTCCTCGCCGGTGCGGACATCCTCCCAGTATCGCTGCTGGAATGCCGGTGCCGAATAGCCAGTCCGCTCTCCGTCGATGGCGTCTTCGACCGCTGGACTCCATCCTCCGCCGCTTGCGGCGGCCGCTGCCGCCCCGCCCTCCTGACGGCCGTAGCCGAAGGCGCTCATGCGCTCGCGCAGTACCAGCTCGCCGTGTTGGTTGCGGTAGAGCCGGTCCATCGTCCAGAAATGTCCCTCGCCAACGCGCGTTTTCTTCCATGGCGAGATAGAAACGAGGCGCTGGCCGACGCTGATGCGGTCACCAACCTGCAGCGGGGCGTAGGTCTCGACCTCGATGCTCTGGATAATCCCCACCGGCAGGTTGAGCGCGGCCTTCACGTCGTAGTGAATGTGCAGCGCGGGTGCGCGGTCACCATATTCCGCCGGCGGCCACGGCCAGCGGAACTGCATGCTGAACGTGGTCATGATCGAGCCCAGCGGCGCGATCACGCCGCGAAATCCCTGCGACTTGGCATAGTCGGCATCGAGATACAGCGGGTTGCCGTCCTCGAGCGTCTCGCACCAATGACGGATCAGGTACTCGTTCACCTCGAGCGGCGCCGGCTCTGCGGCCGATTCCCGGGCAAGCTCCCGGAGGCGCTGCTGCGCATCGTCGGAAAGGTACTCGGGGATGAAATCTAAGGTCGCTTCGTCGGCCATCGAACTCCGATCTCACTTCAATTCAAGAAAGAGGACTCGCGAAAAGGCGCCAAGCCGCAAAGAAGGACGCCAAGCTTGAGGGAATTGTTTTATCCCTCCAACTCCATTTCGTCTGAATCCGAGTATTTCTTGCGCCTTCTCCTTTGCGCCTTTGCGGCTTTGCGTGCGAGTTTTTCGCATGGCGGATTAGTCCACCCCCGCATAGGTCTTGCAGCGCCCGCGTTGATTGGCGTGTTCCGCCAGATCCTTTGCCAGCTCGGTGCGTGAGCGTACCCCGCGCGGATGCGGCGGCGGCGGCGTCTTGAAGGTTTTGCGGCCATCGCTCGACAGGCGCACCGGTCGCCCCGCGTCGAGCACGTCACTGGCAATGAGCTCTTCCAGGTAGCGTGAGTCCCACCAGCTCAGGTGGAGCTGCTTGGCGCGACGGAAGAAGAGCTGAATGTCGCATTCGATAGTGAAGCCCATGCCGCCGTAGACTTGCTGGGCCATGGCAGTGACGTCGCGGAACGTTTGACACGCGAACAGCTTCGCCATCGGGGCCAGACGATTCACGGGCTGTCCCGCGGCACGCGTCCAGGCGGCCTCGTAGACCAGCGTCGTCCCCCCGTCGACGGCGGCGGATGCATCGGCGAGATAGTGGGCGATGGACTGAAAGGCCCCCAGCGGCTTGTCGAACTGCTGGCGCTCTTTGGCGTACTGCACGGTCAGCTCGAGCGCGCGCTGTGCACCGCCAATCGCCTGCGCCGCCAGCAGGATGATCCCGTCGCGCATGACCGTATCCCACGTCGCCCACCCCGAATGCGCCGCCCCGACCCGATCTGCGGCAAGCACACGCACGTCGTTGAACGCCACCATATATTGGGTGTCCGAGGCCAGGCTGTACTGCTGCGTCAACTCGACGCCCGCGGCGTGCGGGTCCACGAGCAGCAGGTCGATGTCGCGCTCGTTGTCGCCGCTGCGTACCAGCACCAGCAGCCGCGTCGCCGCGGCGGCGAACGCCACGTGCTGCTTGGTACCGTTCAGGCGGAATTGACCGTCATCAAGGACCGCCCGCAGTTGGACACCTTTGGGACCAAACCCGCCCTTCGGTTCCAACCACGCCGGTGTCAGGATCGCCGCACCGGCCGCGATCTTCGGCAGCCATGCTTGCTTCTGCGCGGCACTCCCGGCCGCCAGCAGCGCCGCGCCGCTGAGTCCGGCGCTGACGAAGTGTGGGGACGGTGCCAGCGCACGTCCCAGCTCTTCGTAGAGCAGTGCGGCCTCGACGATCGATTGACCGGCGCCGCCATACTCTTCCGGCAGCGTCAGCCCGATCAGGCCGAGATTCGCCATCTGCTTCCACAGCTCCGCCGGAAAGCCGATCGGGTCGTCCTCCATCGCACGCACCACCGCCAGCGGGGCGTGATCATTGCACAGTCCCTGCACCATCCGGCGCAGCATTTCCTGTTCTTCGCTGAAATCTAGGTCCATCTCGGATTCCTTCTATTCCGGTCCACGAAAAGAGGATCACGAAAGCACGAAAGGGCGAAATTGAACTTGCTTGCGCTTTCGATCCCCTCTTCTCTTCTTCTTCGTGTTTTCGTTCTTTCGTGCTTTCGTGCTTTCGTGATCGGCTTTGTATCCGAGGGTTGCCTCACGCAATTACCCCGTCGCGCCGCAGCTTCGCAATGTCCTGCTCATCGATCCCAACGCCCTGCAACAACTCGTCAGTGTCGGTCTGCGCGCTGTCCGGCACGTCATACTGCGACGCGGAGCGCTCGATGCCGGCCATGAGCGGGCCGACTTGCGGGAAGGTTCCATGTTCCGGATGGTGCGCCGCAACAAAGACGTTGCGGCTGCGTAACTGCGCATCGTTGGCGAGCTCGTCGATCGCGTAGACCGGTGTGACGCAGGTATCGCGCGGCGCCAGCTCCGCCACCCAGTCGTCGCGATCGCGCCGGGCAAACGCCGCGCGCCACGCCGCACGGATCTCGTCCTGCCGTTCATCATCCGTTTGATGTGGAATGCACTGCTCGCAATCGAGGGCCTTGCAGAGATTGGCATAGAACACGGGCTCAATGGCGCCGACCGCCAGCCACTTGCCGTCGCGTGCCTGGTAGGTGTCGTAGCAGGCATAGCGACCGGTCAACACGTCGTGCCCTGGTCCCGGTGTCGCGCCGGTAGCCAGGTACTGATCGATATAGAGCGAAGTGAAGAACAGCACGCCCTCGGCGACTGATACGTCGAGGTACTCGCCCGCGCCGGTGGTGCCCCGTCGCAGCAGCGCGGCGAGGATGGCGATGGCTGCGTGCATGCCGCCACCGGCGCTGTCGGCCACCGTGGCGCCGGGAATCGGCGGTCCGCCATCGGCGCGCCGGCCGCTGCAATGCAGGTACCCACCCACCGCGAGATAGTTGATGTCGTGGCCCGCCCATTGCGACGCCGGGCCGTCCTGGCCATAGCCGGATGTCGAGCAGTAGACGATGCGTGGGTTGACACGCCGCACGTCCTCGAAGCCGATACCGAGGCGGCTGACGACGCCGGGGCGAAAGCTTTCAATGATGACATCCGCAGCGGCCGCCAGGCGTAGAAACGCGGCTTTGCCGTCGGGCGCCTTGATGTCGACCTGCACCCGTTTCATGCCGCGATGGGCGCTGTATGCGTAGAATGGCGGCTGGATCTGCACCCCACCCTTGCGCGGTGTCGGCGCCACCTTGATCACCGTGGCACCGTAGTCCGCTAGAATGCGCGAGCAGCGCGCCGCCGGGCCGACGCTGGACAAGTCGAGCACCGTGATACCGGCGAGGTGAGCGGGGAGGGACATGGGCCTTCGGAACGACAGCTTCCGTGCCGAGCTCAGAAGTTCGGCGGCAACCCCAGTTTGCGGCGGGCGATGATGTTTTTTTGCACCTCCGAGGTACCGCCGCCGATGGTGTCGATCACGGTGTAGCGGTAGGTGAGCTCGGCGCGGCCGCGCATGGGCGCGTCGGCGGTGTTCACCCGCAGTTGGGCGCCGGGACCGGCAATGTCGAGCGCCGCATTGGCAACGCGCTTCGAAAGCTCGGTGGCGTACAGCTTGTACTGCGAGGCTTCCGCCGTCGGGGCAGCGCCGCCTTGCATCGACTTGGCGACGAAGCGCAGGCCGAGCACGCGCGCCACCTCGGTCTGTGCCACCAGCTGCGCAATGCGCTGGCGAATCACCGGGTCATCGCGCAGCGGTGCGCCGTCGCGTTCTTCAGTCGCCACGTAGGTACACAACTCTTCCATCCGCTGCTCGATCGGCGAGAAGGTAAACATGGTGAAGCGCTCCAGGTCGAGTGCCTCGGAGATGTACTGGAAGCCTTTGTTCAGCTCGCCGACGCGGTACTCGTCGCCGACGTAGACGTTGTCGAAGAACACCGAGTTGGTGATCTCGTCGCCGATGGTCGGCATGGGCTGCACGGTCAGACCGGGTGTGTCCATGTGCAGCAGGAACAGGGTAATGCCGCGATGCTTGTTGCCGGGATCGGTGCGCGCGCCGAGCCAGTACCAGTCGGCAAAGTGGGCCGAGGTGGTGAAGATCTTCTGCCCATTCAAGCGCCAGCCGTCGCCCTCGCGCGTCGCGCGCAGCGCCATGGCCGCCGCGTCGGAGCCGGCCTCGGGCTCGCTGTAGCCGACCGCGAACTGAACCTCGTTGTGCAGGATCTTGGGGAGAAACTCGCGTTTCAGCTTCTCGCTGCCGTGGCGAATCAGGGTCTTGCCAACGATGCCCACGCCTTTACCGATCTGCGGCGCGCCGCGGCGTGCCAGGCACTCGTTGAGGAGGTATTCGTAGATGCCTTCCTTTTCGCTGCCGCCGAACGCTTGCGGCCAGGCCAGGCCGAGCCAGCCGCGTTCGCCGCATTGGGTCATGAAGACGCGGCGGGCGGGCGTATCGACCAGCTGAGCCATGTTCTCACGCGTCACGTCCATGACGTCCGGCGTATCGTGCGCGTCGAGGAACTTCTCCACCTCTTGGACAAAAGCCTTCTCTTCGGCTGAAAACTCGAAATTCACGACCCACACCTTCCTTCGGCCTGCGGCCGGCGTCTTTTCTATGGCCCGCTCCCCGTTGGGTCGCTGCGGGCTTCCAAGTCCGTCAGGCTGTTAGCATGTCAAACAAACGTTTGTTCGTCTACCATTTCCACCGCATTTCGGATATGCGCGAGTGCGGTCGGCACCGTGATCGCAGGCACTATTGCGGACGTGCCGCGCCATTTGCAAGGTGGGGATGGGTGATCGCGGTCAGGAGGATGACGATGCGAGTTGAGACAGGGCTGTTGAACTTGGAGGGGGAGCAATACGCCGGCATGGGACAGACGGCGGCGAGCATTGGCGCCATCGTCGCCAATGCCCGCGCCATCGAGGCCCTGGGCTTCGACGGCGCGACCATGCCCGAGGCCGGTTACGATCCGTTTCTACCGCTCATGGTCGCGGCAGAGCACACGCAGCGCATCCGTCTGGCGACCAACGTGGCGATCGCGTTCCCGCGTAGCCCGATGGTGGTGGCGCAGCTGGCGTGGGATCTCCAGAAGTATTCCGGCGGGCGTTTCGACCTCGGGCTCGGCACGCAGGTCAAAGGCCACAACGAACGCCGCTACAGCACGCCGTGGACCGCGCCGCCGGGGCCGCGGCTGCGCGAGTACCTGCTGTGTCTGCGCGCGATCTTCGCCAGCTTTCAGGACGGTCAGCACCCCACCTACTTCGAGGGCAAGCACTACCGGTTCACGCTGATGCCACCGTTCTTCAATCCGGGGCCGAGCCCGCATCCGCAAGTGCCGATCTACATTGCGGCGGTGAACCCATATATGTGCCGCCTCGCCGGCGCGCTCTGCGACGGCTTGCGCCTGCATCCGATCGCCACCTTCAAGTACGCCAAGGAGGCGGTGCTGCCGACGGTGGAAGTCGGGACCCAAAAGACGGGACGCAAGCTGGGCGATATCGACCTAGTGGGCGCGCCGTTCCTCGCTATTGGGCGAAACGACGCAGAAATCGCCGCGGCAAAGGATGATTTGCGCCAGCGCATCGCGTTCTACGCTTCCACCCGTACGTATCACTCCGTCCTCGAGTTTCACGGCTGGACCGACGCCGGCCTCGAACTGCATCGGCTGTCGGTGCAGGGCAAGTGGCAGGGGATGCCGCGGGTGATCACCGACGCCATGCTCGAAGAATGGGCGATCATCGGGACCTACGACGACCTGCTGTCGCAGCTGAAGGCACGCTGCGGCGCAGTCTTCTCGACCCTGACACTCGATCTGCCGCCGGCATTCCGCAAGGATGAGGATCGCGTCCGCGGCCTCCTAGGGTCACTGCGTGCGGTGTAAACCCACGACACACGCCATTATCCGCAAGACTGGGCGGATTTGACGCAGGAGCGCCGGCGGCGTCTTTTTCCGGGACAGCTGCCCACAGACCGCATCGGCACTCTGGAACACAGCGAGTGTCACCCACGCTGTCGGGGCAGCCTGGCCAGTCACCGAATATAAATACCGAAGCACTCTTGGCTCCACGGGTTGCTTTGGGTATGGTGCCATGCACCACGATCGATAGATGGAGAGGAGGATTGACGTATGGGTGACACGAAACTTGGACTCAACGATTTGATCAGCCGGGGAAAGACCGGACGCGAAGCGACCAAGCTGATGAACGTAAAGGTGCCCACCAGCTTGCTTGACCGGATTGGAGCGCTGGCCGCAAAGCTGCGTGTCAAGAAGACCGAAGTGGTGATCGCCATCCTCAACGAGGGGCTGGATACGGCGGACACTGAGCTCAGAGGATGGAAGGCGCCTCCGAAGGTAGTGATACCCAAAGAGCGCCGCTGTACGGTCGCAGGGTGTGAGCGTGAGAAGGTCGCCCACGGTCTTTGCGCGACCCACTACCAAGCCCAACGGCGTGCGAAGGGGTAACCGCCCGCGCAGCAGACGCCAGGCACTCGCCAGCGGGCTTTGTAGCTCCGCCGCAACCAATCCTGTCCTGAGGCTCCCCGAAGGGGGGAGCGGCCCAAACGCGGCCCGCAGAGCCGCTGGCCGCGGCTCCTAGCGAGGCGTCTGTCCGGCGATCGGCATTACGGCGCTCAGGTCCATGACCCAGGGGAGCGCGGATCGGCACCAGATTTGCCGATGGGGTCGCAGCTCCGCCCGCTGGCGGACTGTCCCGACGCGGATGTTGAACGTCGGCGGATCACTCTCCGCCGCCGCATAGATTCGCGTCCCGCACTCCGGGCAGAATGCCTGCGCGCGGCGCGTGCCGCTGTCAGCCGTCTTCACGTAAATCTTTGGTTGGCCCGTACGCAGGCGGAATGCGTCTTTGGCGGCCGGTACCGAAACCGAGAACGCCGAACCCGACAGATGTTGGCAATCCGTACAGTGGCAGATGCCCACGGTTGCGGGGTCGACTTCTGCCTCGTACGTGATCTTGCCGCAATGACAACCGCCGTCAATTTGCATCGAACACCTCCTGTACCCAACGTGTTGCGGCGGCGACGCTGGAAAGGTACACCCCGCCGCTAATCGCAGAGTCTACCCCCGGCAGGTTTCGCTTCAAGATGCGCGGGCGTCGCGGCGGCGCCCGCTTGGGCTCAGAAAGTCACCAACCGTCTCGCCAAACGCTCGACCGTCAGATACGCTGACACCGTGATGCTACGACGCCGCATATTCTTTGTGAACGAGGACAACAGCATTCGGCATATTCCAACGATTCGCTACGATCGCCTGTGGAATGACCCAGATGGTCGGTTGTGCGAATACGCCAACCGACGCGTGCGTGTGGCGGAAGTGATGCTGGAATGTGTCCAGCGCGAGCCGATCGGCATGCGGATCCACAGCCCCCATTTTCTTCACTTCGATTCGGCCGGCGCCCTCGACAAGAATGAGTTACTCCGCCAAGCCGCCAAGTATCGGCATATTGCGTGCGCGGAACCGGCCGACACCGCTGCACGGTTCCTGCGACGACGGCTCGATCATGAGTTTCGATGGACGATCACGCCGCTCATCTTCGGCAATATCGCGGACGCCGTGTTTGGCATCGGGCGTTGGGGTGTGCCGCCTTCGCGCACCGGCAAGAGCAAGGTCTCCAGTCGATCGCGGCAAAGCGCCCGGCGGTAGGGCCTGGGGCCGGCGTTCTTTCTATGCCGCTCCCTCCTTCGGGGAGCCTCAGGACAGGATTGGTCGCTAGGAACTGCCCAGTCCGACAGGCTGCTAGCAGCGTGTGCCGATTATTGCACCGCCGGGCAGCGGCATCGTCGCCGGTGTGGGTCACTCGCCAACACGTTGCTGGCTCAAGGCAGCGGCGTCTGTCAGCTGCGCCCGGTTCTCCGAATGCGCCGTGCCTGTCGGAACTCTCCGTTTAGTCGCGGTAGGGCACGCCGTACCGCATTCGGCTCAAAGCCGAGTAGCTCGCAGACGGTGACGAAGGAAAACACGCTGGTGCTCCGACTCCGCACCCAGGCTTCCGCTTCCGTACGCTCGCGCCCCCGCGGCCCGCAGTAGCTCCGGATCCCCTCTTCGAATACCGCCAGCATCAGGGCTTTTGTCCCGATGTAGTCAGCGCCGCGCGGCTCCCCACCACCGAGGGTGGCCAGAGAAGCGAGTCGACGCAGGAGATCAGCATCATTGTCCATCGATTACCTGCCGATCGACTTTCATTGTGGAGTGCAGGCGGATGCCACTCAAGACACAAAAAGCCGCTTGTGCGTTGACCGCCACTCGCAGCTCGGCACGGGCATCAACACCGATGCGGGCTCATGGGTGGACGCGAACCGCGCGGCGTGGAGATCCTCACCAACGACCAGATCAGCAACGGTGCCGTCGTTTCACAATTGCCTTTTGCGTTCGTTGCAACGACTATATCCATCAACTCCCGAGTGAGGCCGGTGCGCGGCCGGAGGGGTCACGTGGAAGGTGTTTGACATGGATCGGCATACAGCCAGGCAAATCGGAGCGGTGTACGGCTTGATGGGTCTGCTCATGTCCACCGTCGATTCGACGGCGTGGGCGACGACACCCTCCGTCCGGCTCACGGATTACTTCTACCCTCCGCAGATCGGGGCGACGTGGGTTTACCAAGGACCCAAGGCCGGTGTCGGAAGTCCGGATCGGACCACACACACGCGCATTCGCATGGCAAATACGGACTACGCCCTGACTCTCTACAATCCGAATGCGTACATTCAGAGTGTACTGCTGATCGACAACGACTACGGCTACTTCACCGGCTCCACTTTTGTCTCTACGGAGAATTGGCAGGAGTATTATTCCGTCGCCGATGGGTTTGCACTGTATGGCGATGATGACGGTGCGGAATCCGTGCGCGTTCCGATGACTCCGTTCCCCGTGACCATGGCCATTGGCGAGTCGGCGACCTGGCAGGGGTCATTTTATGATGGGAGCGGGAATGTGTTCGCAGACGGCTCGCTCACACTGCAGATCATCGAGCAGACCGCTGCGACGGTTCCCGCCGGAACGTTTTCCGATTGCATCCATCTTCGCGTCACCATAACGGCTGGTGCCCTCACTCAAGTTCAGGAGGAATGGTGGGCGTTGGGGGTCGGAAGGATACGGATGACCCGCATTTCAGGATACGAACCGGAGCAAAACGATGGTGGCTATCTGCAAGAGCTCGAATCTTACGCGACGGCGGCACCGACGCTTGCTCCGTCCCTCACTTCGACCCCCACCGCTGTTCCGTCCGCCACCCCAACACTCACGATTGCTCCAGCCGTCACGCCGACGCCCACGCCCCGGGTAGCCTGCAGTGGCGACTGCGACGGCAGCGGTGACGTCACGGTCAACGAGATCATCACATTGGTGAACATTGCCCTCGGTACTGCGGAACAAACAGCCTGTGCCCACGGCATCCCGAGCGCGGCGGCGGTGGACATTACGCTGATCGTTCAGGCCGTCAACAGCGCGCTCACGAACTGCCCGGCCGCGGCATCAATCCAGTTAATCAGCAACTGAACCGGCACGACCATCGTAGACTGGTGCGCCTTCGACGCGTTGTCCGATGGCTGGATTGGGTTTCCCACACCGCGGCCACATTCAGCTTGGATACGTTGTTCGCCGTGCGACAGCAATGACTGATTAGGCAACTGCTTGCTCAAGAAATTACGAAGGGGCTGTGCCATATGGCAGCCCCTTCGTGCGGTGCAACGATGGCGGACCCGCCCCCTCAGGATGAGGGCGGGTCCGTCCGTTCCTCCGATTACGGTACGGCGATGTTCACGCAGGCTTCGCCCACGTCGCCGCCCGTCTTGTTCTGGTCGCCGTCATGCCCCATGAACTGGAAGCGATAGATGTGCCCTGCCTGCAGCACATTGGCGGCCTTCAGGCCGTCGATGCTCCACTTCACTTCCGCACCATAGCCCTGGTTGGTCGGGACGCTTCCGGGCTGGCAAGCCGGCGGGGCTGGGGGAGCCGGCGGGCAGGGCGGGCCCGGCGGGCACGGCGTGGCAACCGGAACTGGCGGGCAGTATGCTGGGGGCAGCGGGTCGGAGCCGGCACCCAGGACCCAGTTGTTCTTGGACGGATCGGCGTCCGGGGTTACGGTGATCGTCGTCGGATTCTTCGTCTTGTCCACTGTCCGCACCGCGCTCTTCCACACGCCGCACACTTCCGTGGGGATCACGGCCTCGCCACTTCCATTACACGCACTGGCGAATGACGTGCCCACCGCCTGCCAATCGCAGCAGGTTCCGGTGTCGCCCGGCTGACAGGCCGCCGCATCGCTGGTGATGTCGGTGATAAACAGCGCCGGCCAGATCGGCCGCCCGGCCGGGTCCGCACCCGCCAAGTCGCCGGTCAGGTTGGTATCGCCCACCAGAACCGGGTTCTTACACGCCGCCGGCGACGGGCTGGCCGTGATGCCGAAGTTGCTCGTAGTGGTCGAACCGCTCGTCTTCACCGTCACCTGCCGAATGCCCAGCGTCATGGCGTGCTCGTCATTGAAGAACACCTGGATGTTCTCGCCCGGCTGCGCGGACACCACGCCCTGCGGCGCGAAGGCCCGCAGGTATTCACTCTCCAGGAACTGAGTCAGCGTGTGTGGCGTGCCCTTCACCGGGTCCTGATTGCCGTACCCCGAAGTCGCCGAGAACGGGTAGGCCAGGACGCACGGCGCCAGCACCGCCGCAGAGGCCTGGCAGTTCGGATCGGCCGGATTCTTCGGACCGACGCCATTCACCGTGCAGGTGACGTGGTTGGTCACTGACGCGCACTGATTCTTGACGGTCTTGGTGACCGTGGTCGAAGCGTTGACGGCCAGATTGGGAATCGCCCCGAGGCTACCGAGCTTGTCGTCGGTGCACACGATGTTGGTGGCCGTCGAGCCGCCCGTGTTCTTGATCGTGTACGTGTAGGTCACATCCGCACACTTGCCGGCGGGCAGCGTGTTGATGCAGCTGCCGCCTGAACCGCCAATGGTCCCCAGCTTCGGATCCTTGAAGCTGGTCAACGTCCACGCCGGCGAGGCGGCTCCCTTGCACGCCGTGTAGCTGTTGGCGCCACCGCAACAGAACAGCGGAGTCTTGGCCGCCGTGCATACCGATCCGGTACACGATCCCGAGTCGAAGCCGGCGCAGCACGCCTTCGGATTGCCCGGGTCCTCACACAGCAGATTGGGGGAGTTGTCCGGGCTACCCTGATCGAGACACATCGGGTTCCCCGGCACCAGATTCAGACTCGGGTTGGCCGTGCACGAGCAGCTGACGTGGAAGATCTCGCTAAAGGACGCCCCTCCGACCGAAATCGTTGCCGTCACCTTGGAGCCCAGATTCGTGGCGGCGTGCTTGGTCGCATCGAGCGTGAAATTGTTTTCGGTCGCATCCGACAGCACGTCACCATTGTGTAGCTGGGCGAGCGAGTACGTATGAGTAATCGCCGCGGCTGATCCCGTCACGACCACCGAGACGGGCACGTTGAAATCAGGCCCGGTGTACTGGATCGTGATCGCCACGGCGCCACCCGTGCATGCCTGCGCCGCCTGCTGCACGCACGCCGTCTTGGTAACATCGAGCAGACAGTCCGACGCGGTGTTGGTCGGTGTCGGGGTCGAGGTATTGGTCGAGGTATTGATCGGCGTATTGGTCGGCGTTTTCGTCGGCGTGTTGGTGGGTGTTTTCGTCGGCGTGTTGGTGGGCGTCGGCGTAGTCGTCGGCGTATTCGTCGGCGTATTGGTCGGCGTGTTGGTGGGCGGCAGCGTATTCGTCGGCGTATTGGTCGGCGTTTTCGTCGGCGTATTCGTCGGCGTCGGAGTGTTGGTCGGAGTATTGGCTGGGGTATTGGTCGGGGTATTGGTTGGTGTCGGCGTCGGTGGGATGCAATCCACCGAGGCCCCATCGCTGCAGTCCGATCCCGTCTTGGTGCAGGCGTTGTCGCCGCCCACCGAACAGGTGCCCGTCAGGTTCGCCGTATCCGGTCCCTTGACCGCGTCGCACAGACACGTGCCGCCGGAGCATTGTCCCACCTTGGCATCGGTCGGAATCTCCTGGCACGGGTTCGCCCCCGCCGCCACATTGCCAAAGTCCAGGGTTCCACCCGGCCCGCCGGTGTCGGTCACCATGACCCCGTTCACGGTCTCCGATCCGGGGTTGTTGACACAGATCTTGTAGACCACACACTGGCCGGAGTTCTGGGTCACGGAATCGCTGAAGGGGCCGTCCGCAACGCCATTGCAGTCGTCGTCCTTGGCCACCGTCTTGTCGACCGTGATCACACACGTATCGCAAGTGACCGAGGCATTGTCAGTGCAGTCCGAGCCCGACTTGGTACAGGCGTCGTCGCCGCCGACCGCGCAGGTGCCCGTTAGCGTCGCCGTATCCGTCGTCTTCCCCTCGCCCGGGCATGCACAGGTACCGCCGGTGCACGTCCCGACCTTCGCATCGGTGGGGATCAGCTGACACGTGGTCACTCCCGCGGCCACCGTCCCGAAGTCCAGCGTCCCGCCCGGCGGGTTCGAATCACTCACCTGCACGCTGTTCACATTCGAGGTTCCGCTGTTCGAGACACAGATCTTGTAGATAATGCATTTGGTAATGTCCTGCGTCACCGAATCGCTGAACGCGGTATCGGCCACGCCGTTGCAGTCGTTATCGAGCGCCACCGTCTTGTCGACGGTAATCTGGCAGCTGTCACAGGTGACCGAGGCGTCGTCGCTGCAGATCGAGCCGTCTTGCGTGCACGCGGTATCCTGGGTCAGGTTACACGTCGCGCTGGTAACCGAGGCCGTGTCCTTCGTCGTGCCCAATGCAGGGCATTCACAGGTCCCGTCCGAGCACGTACCCACCTTGGCATCGGTCGGAATCGCCTGGCAGCTCGTGGCTCCCGCTGCCACCGTCCCGAAGTCCAGCGTTCCGCCCGGCGGGCTGGTGTCATCCACCTTCACGCCGTCGATATCCTGCAAGCCGGTGTTCGACACGCAGATCTGGTAGATCACGCACTTGGTGATATCCTGCGTCACTGAATCGGTGAACGGACCGTCGGCCACGCCGTTGCAGTCGTCGTCCTTCGCCACCGTCTTGGCGATCTGCAGCTGACACTTGGGCTGACAAATATTGGAGCAATTGTCCGTGGGATCGTTGTTGCCGTCGTCGCAGTGCTCCAGCAAGCAGGTCCCGCCGGCCGCGTGTTGGCAAGTGCCGAAGGACGGATCGAAGCAGTCGCCGTCGGTGGAGCAGGACTCGATCGGGCTGCAGTTCGCGCCCGGTCCGCTGCCGTCGCAGCACAGGCCCTGAGTGCAATCGACATCTTGCCCGCAGGCAAAGCGCTTGTCGCAGCTGCCCGCCGTCGCCGGTGTGCCGCAGCAGAAGCCCAGGGTCTCCTCCAGAACACCGTCCGGACAAAAACCTGGATAGAAAAGCGGAGCGCTACCGCCGGTTGTACCACGCACCCCATCGGAGACCGCGAGATGAATATTGTTGGTGCCGGTGTCCGCCTTGGCGAAGAATTCCCCGGACGGGGGGCTCTGCACCTGCTGGCCCGGCGCCGCATGTGCAATGATGGTCACGACGAGCTCGCCGCCAGGGGGCGTCGTCGCGGGGATCACCTTCCCTCCGGCGACGTAGGTGATGAGCACTTCATTCGCGTCGACTCCCGACACCGCACACGACGCCACGCCGGTGGTCGTCGTGCAGGAATCAAATATCAACGCGCCGAGCTCACTAACGCCGTTCTCGCTGCATCCGCCACCGGTGTCGCTACACGACAGGAAGACGCGCGAGGGGCACGGCGAGGCGCCGCAGCCTGACGGACCGGCGGTCACGGTATTGATCAGCTTCACCGCCGCCGGCAGCTGGTTGACCCCCGAAGTTACCGTGCTGGTATTCTGGAAGGAGACATTGATGCTCACACTCTCGCCCGACCCGAGCACGTCCGTGGGCGGGCTCTGTCCCTTATTCGGAGACACCAGCAGCGAGCCGCTGACTTGAGTGGCATCCGCCCGCGCTGCCAGTAGCAGGCTGAAAACTGCCATCACAGCCAGAGCTCGGCCCATCCACCACGGTGCCGAGACACCGGGTTTGTGCTTCCGAAACATCGTACGCCTCCTGCTGGGAAATCGTTCGTGGCCGTCCAGAGCGCGAAGCTACCCGACGAACCAAAACCTTACTGCGGATACCTTCCCCATTGGCACCGCTCTTCCTGTTCACTTCCTGTCATACGTCGCGTACAGATCACACTGTACAACGTACAGAACAACCTGTATCTCCAATCTCGATTCGGAAGTCAAGGAATTTTCGAGATGTGAATCCACAACACCACGAAATTCATCAAGAGGTGGACGCGCAACTCCACCTTTTGGGGGAGGCTACCTGCCGAGGTGCGCGATCCCGCACAGCGTTGTGGAGCCTACCCTTCAGGCATACGCTCATCGACGCCAATCAGGCCGATGCGCACCGCATAAAGAGTCAGCTCAACCCGATCGCGCAAGTTGAGCTTCCTGAAAATGTTATTGAGATGGGTCTTTACCGTCTCCTCGCTGATGAAGAGTTTCCCAGCGACCTCACCATTGCGGAGCCCACGGGCCACCAGGCGGACGATATCCCGCTCGCGTACGGTCAAGGTAATGCGCGTCGCACCGCGGAGCTCGGAGGCCATACGGGTTTGCAAACGCGGTGGCAACCAGGTTTCGCCAGCAGCGACGGTGCGGACCGCGTCCATCAGTGTTTCCACCGCGAACCGCTTCAGCACGACGCCATGGGCGCCTTCGCGCAAGGCCGTCACGGCTTCATCCACATCTTCGTTGGCGGTCAGCAGGATGATCTTGGCGCGGCTCGACAGCTGGGCGATATCGGCGGTGACCTTGCGATCCATCTGCAGGTCCAGCAACAAGATATCGCACGGTGAACGCTCAAGCAGGGGTACGATATCATCCACGCGTTCCGCTTCACCCACCACCGAGACACTCGGCTGGAGCGCCAGGACAGATTTCAGGCCCTGGCGAAACATAGCGTGGTCATCGGCAATGGCGATGCGGATCGGTGAATCCATACACACTCACGCCATTGTACCGGCAAGCTGCGCGCCAAGGATCCAGCACCGCGCAGTGCCTTGTCGGAGGTTCAGCGCCATTAGACCAGTCATGCGTTGCCCGTCCACCTGCAAAACCGCCCGAAGAGTCTCTTCTACGCTTGGCAGCATGCCGCTGCACCCATCCAGATTTCCCTGTACCAGCGGTGTGGCCGCTTCGGGTTAACCTTAACCTGGCCTTTGTACAACGTTTGCCCATGCCCGCGCAACCGGCGCAGCGACGGGGCAACGCCGCGACAGCCGGTTCTTTATCCTCCAGTGTGGTCTCGGGTATCCTTAATCCACGCCCGTGCGCGGCATGCAGGCGGCCCGCGTGGATCGGCATTCGGCGTGCCCCGTTGGGCTTGCGGCTAGCCGCACCGTCATCAGTCCGAGCGCTGGCGCTCAGAAGGCTCACAGTTGACACTCATTCGGTTGACACTCATAAGGAGACGTTAGTAATAGGGGCCGGCAAGCTTGGCCGAAGCGAGCTATCATCCAATGCGGATATCTCTGAGTTCCGCTGCTGCCACGGGGTAGGCAGAGCATGTACGAGCAGTTCTTTGGACTCGAGGATGAGCCGTTCCGCCTGACGCCCGACCCGCGCTATCTGTTTCTTTCGCCGAAGCATGCCGAGGCCCTCGCTCATTTGCGGCTTGGCCTTAGCGAATCGAGTGGCTTTGTCTGCATCACCGGCGACGTCGGCACCGGCAAGACCACCCTATTGCGAGTCTTCCTCGCGGAGCTCGGCACGAACGTTACCGCCGCATACACCGTGCTCCCGCCGGTCTCCGCATTCGAGCTCCTGTGCAGGATTTGCCGCGAGTTCGGACTCCCGACCTCCAGCCAGACGCAGGGCGAGTTGGTAGACGAGTTGCACGCGTATTTGCTCGCGCAACATCAGGCGGGCCGCGTCACCGTGGTCATTCTAGACGAAGCGCAGGCACTCTCGATTGAGCTCTTGGAGCAGATCCGCCTGTTGCTGAACCTGGAAACGGCGACCCAAAAGCTGTTGCGCATCATTCTCGTCGGGCAGCCGCAGCTGCGCAAGCTGTTGCTGGACCCGGATCTGGCACAGCTGAACCAGCGGATCACCCTCCGCTGGCACCTGGGACCGCTGTCCTATCGGGAAACGGCCGGGTACGTTGATCACCGCGTCGCCGTGGCCAGCGGCAACCGGGCTCCGCGCCTCTTCACAACCCCGGCGCTGCGCCTCTTGCACAGCGTCTCGGGCGGCGTCCCACGGCTGATCAACATGGTCGCGCACCGCGCGTTGCTGGCGGCGTTCGTTGCCCGCGAGCCCAGAGTCAGCCGCCGGTTCGTGGCGCGTGCGTACCATGAGATCCAGGCGGTGCCGTTGCCCGGCACACTGTCACCAGCACGCAAAGCCGCATGGGCGGCGGCGGGACTCTCCATCGGCGTCGCCTTGGTTGCTTTCGCTGGCCCACCGCTGGACCGCTTCCTCAATCCGCCAGCACCGGTCGCACCTCCACAGCTTGAGCAAAGCCAACGCAGCGATGCGCCGCCCCCCGGCGCGCTGGCACGAGTTCCCGCGGCGCCGGCGGAGGCGCCGCCGCGCTCGGACCCTCCGACGCCCGCCCGAGTTCCACCCGCCCTGCCCGCGGTCGCCCACGCACCACCGGTTTCGCAGGAGGAACTGGCGCGACGCCTGACAGCGCTCGACGCAACGGCCAGTACGCACACCGCCATCGACGCAGTGCTTGCCGCCTGGGGCCAGCGTCCCCTGGCGGCTGATGAGCTGCACCTCCCGTTGAATATGGAAGCAATTGCGTGGCGCCGCGGGTTACAGTCGCTCTCGCTCACGGGCAACCGCAGCATGCTGCGCTTGCTCGACCTGCCGGCTATGACTGTGCTCCGTCTGCCCGGCAACAACGGTCTCCGCTATGCGGCGCTCACCGGAATGGATGGCACACGGGCCGTGCTGACGATTGACGGCACCGCGATGGCGGTCGGCCCCGATCTGTTCGAGCATTACTGGTCCGGAACCGCGTACGTGCTCTGGCGCGATTTCGAGGGACTGGGACCGTCGCTGCACGCGGGAGGACGCGGCCCGGCTGTCGTGCACCTGCAGGAGCTCCTGCGGCGCATCGGCTTGCTCACGACCGAGCCCTCCGGTGTCTTCGATGCGGCCACAGCGCACGGCGTCGCCAGTTTCCAACGCGTCCATCTTCTCGATGAGGACGGCGTCGCCGGCCCCTTTACTGACATCCTGCTGTACGCGGCCGCGGGCGGTTACCCTGGGCCGCGGCTTGCAAGCCAACCACAGGCCGGATCGTGAGCACGGTTCTCGATGCCGTCCGCCAACAGCAGCGGGGTGCGGCAAGCGTTCCCGAACGCGCCCGCCCTCCATTCGACCACAGACGGCGGCCCCCATGGGCTTTGGTGGCGGCTATCGCCGTCGCCCTGCTAGGGCTTCTACTCCTCGTGGTCATGCGCGGATCCGACGCGCACCGCGCAGAGTCCAGCGTCGCACCCGCAAAGGCGCCTGAGGTTCCGAGCGTCCCGGTCCCGCCGGCCGCGCCGGTCGCCGCTCCTCCGCCGGCCGCGCCAGTCGCACGCGAGCCACTCGTTCTTGCACCGCCGCCAAACGCGCATCCGACGCTGACCGAAGACCTGCCGCGAGGACACCTCGCCGACAAGCAACTGCCAACCGCCGCAAGCCGGAAACTCGCCGTTCCGAAGGCGAAGACAGCGTCACAGGCAAAGGCGAGCGCACCGGCGCCGGCAAAGACGACCCGGGCGGCAGCCCCGCCAGCCTTGGCCGGAAGTGGCGGCGTGCAAGTCAAGTCCATCCGCTATGCGACGGAGCCCAGCAGGCGCACGGTGACCTTGCTCGCCGGCAGAGAAACCACGACCTTGCACGAGGGCGAATCCGCACACGGCGTCCAGGTGCAACTGATCCTTCCCGACGTGGTTTATATCCAGAATGGGGGGAGCGTCGCCGCAATCGCCGGCGGGCCCTGAGCCGCCGCGCGCTTCCTTACGTGGGACCGGCTCGTTGGTCGCTCGGGCTCACCAGGTCCGACGGGCTGCCGACGGATTCCGTATCGGCGTGGTAGCGCGGTAACTCCGCGTGGAGTCTCAAGTGCAGGTCGCACAACTCGTGCTCGCGCGCGACATAATCACTACGGTACTCAATACGGTACTGCGTAGTATAGCGCTTTACCCAACTATCATCGGATTCGACCCAGTGCTCGCGCAGCCGCCGACAAATGTTCGCCGAGCTACCGATGTAGATCACCTCGCCGGCGGCGTTGCCCAGCTCATACACACCCGGGAGCTCACGCTCACTCGCGATCAACACGTCCCCAAAAACCCACCATGGCGCTTCGATTGGCATGTCCCGACCCCACTGACAAATAGGTAACCTCACCACTATGATCCATCCCACCAAAGTATCATTCTACGCCCCCCATCTTGGGGAGGGAAGCTACGAACTTGGGATGGCCGCGGCAATCGATGGCGCGCTGCCCGATGACGGAGCGTCGGCCGCAAACGCATCCCCATTGCCGGTGACCATGACGGGCGCCAAGCACCTCGACGGTCCGCGTCTAGTCCGCGAACCGCAAGGGGCCGAGAGTGCGGCCGCATCCCAGGGGATGAAGGTATTGAGAAGAAACTGGCGGCGCGTGGACTCGAACCGCGCCCCTAGGGATTATGAGCCAAAACGCCGGGGAGTGCAGCGCGGCAACCGGCCATTGTGCGACGCGCAGCCTATCAAGACGCCCCCGATCACCATGGAAAAGATCCTGGTGGATCGCGTCTTCAGGCGCGTCGTGCGCTTGGCGCTGGTTCGGGTCTTCCCCCCATCAGCGCCCAGGCCTCCGTTTCTTTCCTCGACCACCACTGCATGTATTCGAGGTTTGTCCTCCAGACGTTCAGCGCGCCACTGATCGGGGAGTCATCTTCAAACGCGGCGGCAATCGAGAACCGGCGCAACTGATCGAAGCAGCCGTTGATCTCACGCTCGGCCATTCGTTCGATCGTCTCGGTTCGGGCGTGAGTGGTATACCCGACAGGCACCCCGTTGGATTCTGCCTCGTCGATATTCTGAAAACAGAGATGGTCCTTGCATGCACAACCACTACGGCGCAGAAGCAACCGGCGTGGCTGCAGACTCTTGCGGCGTGTTCAAGAAGTGCAGCCCACCCCGCGCATCGATGTAGATATCTGCCGTCTGGGTTACCTTCGGCGGCACTAGGGAATTGCAAGACGTTGACGTCGCTACGACTCGCGGAGTGGATTCACTGTTGCCATTGTCGCCAGACGAGCCGATGCGATCGGCAACTTCGAAGGGTTTCTGCGTGGGTGTGGCTGTAGGAATCGGCGCACACGCAGCAAGCAGCGCTGCGAGCACAAGAATCCACATGCACATCCAAGCGGTGTAGCACACATGCGCGCCGTCACCGCAAACGGGTGGGATGAAGGCTCGCTCCTCCCAAGCGTTCGGCCAGGTGATCCAGGGGGAACGACAAGCGGCCAGGCTGTCACAACGATCGGACTCATCTCTCGCTCGGGAAAGATCCGCCGTTGGACGGCCCGTGTGCGCCGCGTCATCGTCGACGGCCAGCGTGACCTCGCTCCCCCGCATCGACGGACTTCACCACCGCTACAAGTGGCGACAGGCGGCCTGAGCACCGCGGAGGGGATTTTGGCGAGGCACACAAGTCCCCGCGTGCGCGGGATCATGTCAGCTTACGGCAGCCGGTAGGCAAACACCGCACCACCGCGCCCATCAAATGAGTTCCCCATGCCAAAGTGGATCGCATTCCCTACGATTGCCGCACCCGAATTGACCGTGCCCTGGGTGGTGAAGGATGCGAGCGTGGCTCCTGTTGCCGCGTCGTAGACATGAAGCGCCGGCGGCAGAATGTACGCCGTCTCCGTCGGCCGCACAACTCCGGTTTGCCCTTCGAGGCAATTTTCAAGGTACGAATTTGATCCGCTTGAAACCAGGCCATGCGGGAGTCTAAGCTTTCCTGCCCCAGGAGGGTAAGATGCAAGATCAACAGATACGTGCGGCACTAGATCAGCATTGGGCGGCCTCCGATGCCAACGATTTTGAAACGGAGCATCGCATCTATCACGAGGACGCGGTGCTGGAATACCCGCAGTCAGGCGAGCGAACCCGCGGTCGACGCAACATACAGAACCAACGCGCTAGTCAGCCGAGCAAAAAACGGTTTGCTGTCCGACGAATCATTGGCGGCGGTGACCTTTGGGTCACTGAATTCATTCTGACATATGACGGCAAGCCGTCCTACACCGTGAGCATCATGGAATTCATGGACGACAAGGTCGCGCGGGAAACACAGTACTTTGCGGATTCATTCGTAGCTCCCGCATGGCGCGCTCAATGGGTCGAACGGATGGACACACGGGGCTGAGATCAAAGCGACGACGACCGCCGCGATCTGTGCGCCCGTCGCGCACGCAACGTTGGCCCCTGAAAGGGTGCGACCGAGGCCGCATCGGGCCGTCAACCCGAAGGGCATCGTAGTCTTGTCGCACACTGCCTCGCGCCGCATTGCGCGGGAATGGCGCAATACGAGCGCCGGCCCGAATGGCTATAATTGTCGGATCATCTCGTTCAATTCCCCTGATTTCGCCCTGACTAGTGACCCGGGTGATTTCGCTGGCTCATGGCCCCCATGTCACCCTGGCGTTCTCGTGTGTACGAGCTTCGATGGCCCGCAGACCCGCAGAGCCTCGCCGGCGTCGATGCAGTGGCTGTACCGCGGACAGCCAACCGCGGTCGATTTGGAGTTGCTGCGACACAGGTAAACCGCGGTCGCCCCGTCGTTCTTGGTGGTGGCGGTGATCAGGCAGCGAAGGTTTCCCGTCTTGATTACGGTCCGAATGCACGGTTGCGTGTGCAGCGCGGGATTCCGTCCGCATGTCGCCCTGCTGTAGTAGTTCTTGACCAGCGTCTTGCATTGTTTGCGCAGATGGCCGTTCGCGATCTCGCGGTGATGATGGCTCCAGGCACAGGCGCCGTAGGCACGATGCGTCTTGCCCCTCGTCCGAACGGGATCCCGAGCGACATCACGCTGATTATCCACGCGGTGAACAACGCCCGCGTGAGCTGCCCGGCGCCTAACTGAGCCACCGTTCAGCCTCGGGAGGCTCGTGATTTGCCTCGCTGGACAACAGATCCGCGCCCCCACGAAGATTCCAAGCCGGCTGCAGGGGGAACACTGCTCGGATGTCACCGCCGCGGCCCTTGCGTTCACCAGACAGCCGACGTCGTGGTCTGCGCACCTGAAACCCGATATAGAGCCCGCCATGTACCCGATAGGGAAAGGGCTTCGGACGCCGCCGCAGCGTAGAAGCGAGCGCGCCACGTGAACCTCTCGGCGTGGGTAATTGTCGGCGCCCTCTTGGGAGCGCTCTGCGGCGTGTTCTTCGGCGAATATGCCGCCGTGTTCCAGCCGCTCGGCGATGTGTATGTGGCGCTCCTGCAGATGGCCGTGTTTCCCTTCATCGTGAGCTCGCTGCTGCACGGCCTCGGCAGCTTGCGTCCCACGACCGCACTCAAGCTGCTGCGATCCAGCTGGCCGGTGTTCCTGGCGGCCTGGGGCGGAACGCTGGCCGCCTTGTGGCTGCTGGCGCAGGCGGTTCCCAGCGGCCGGTCGCCCATCGTGGTCACCGCCGGTCAGGGCTATAGCGCGGCGCAACTGGTCGCGTTGCTGATTCCCGCCAATCCGTTCGCCGACCTCACGCGCAGTTACGTGCCGGCGATCGTGGTGTTTAGCGTCTTTTACGGCATTGCGATGCAGCGCATCGAGAACAAGCAAGGACTGCTGACCGGCCTCGAGGTAATACGGCGCGCCAGCGTCACCATCTGGAGCTGGGTGGTACGCCTTGCGCCGCTCGGCGTATTCGCTTTGTTCGCGGACCTCACGGGAACGATCCAGGTGTCGCGACTCAGCAGCCTGCTCCTGTATGTCGGCCTGTTCTTCGGCGGCTCCCTGATCCTGGCCCTGTGGGTAATCCCGTCGCTCATCGCGTCGCTCGTGCCGATCAGCTACCGCGCCCTGCTCAAGGAGTTGCAAAGCGCGCTGGTGATCGCCGTGGTCACGTCATTACCGGTGACCGCGGTGCCGCTCCTGGTGCAAATGACCGAGCGCCTGGCGGCACGCTGCCGGGTCGAGGATGCGGACCGCGACGAGATCATCTCGACCACCATGGCGGTGAGCTATCCGATTGCCCAGCTTGGTAATCTGTTCGTGTTCCTGTTCATGGTGTTCGCCGCGTTCTATTTCCACGTCGTCGTGTCGGACGTGGCCTGGATCAGCCTGCCGCCGATGACCCTCCTGTCGACCGTAGGCACCCCAGTCTCGACCGTCGCCGCCGTTGGGTTCATGTCGAGTTGGCTGGGTCTCCCCGCAAACACACAGCTGCTCTATGTCGGGATGATGACCCTGACCCGCTACCCGCAGGTGCTGGTGTCGACCATGGGGCTCGCCTTCATCACCATTCTGGTGCCGCTGTCGTACTATGGCGTGGTCAATGTACAGCCCCGCCGGCTGTTGAGGTCTCTCGTCATCAGCGTGCTGATGCTCGGCGGACTCACGCTGGGTGGGCGAGCCGCCCGGCCCTGGCTCATCGAGAAGGACCCAAACCCGTATCTGCATTTCACTCTGGACGCGGATCTCGCCCGCGCCGTCGAGGTGACGCTCGACCCCACGCCGCCCGCTGGAGACGCACGGCGTGATCAGCCGACGATCGCACGGATCCGAGACAGCGGCCGGCTACGTGTGGGCTACGGTCCCGATGTCATTCCGTTCAGCTATTTCAACGCAGCCCACCAGCTGGTCGGCTACGACGTCGCGTTTGCATACGCGTTGGCGCACGACCTCAACGTCGCATTGGAGTTGACCCCGATCACCGACTGGGCGACGCTGAACGACGATCTCGAGGCTGGGCGCTACGATCTCGCGATCGGCGGCATCTACCTGACCAACGAGCGACTGCAGAGGGTCACCGCATCAAGGCCGTACCTGCAGAGTCAGCTGGCACTGATCGCCCGCTCCAAGAGCGCCAAGCGATTCTTGAACGGGGCGGCGATCAAAAAGGAGAAGGGGGCGCGGATCGCAACCTTCAAGAGCGACATCATGATCCCACTGGCGCGGGCGCTGTTTCCGCGGGCCGAAGTCGTGGTGGTGCCCGACTACGACGTGCTGCTCAACGACGACAGTATCGATGCAGCCTTCTGGACCCTCGAGCAGGCCCGCGCCTGGGCGGCGGCTCACTCGGGATTTTCGGCCGTGGTCCCAACCGACTTCGGTGCACCGTTGTTGATGGCCTACCTGATGCCGCCGAATTCACGCGAGCTGGTGCGCTTCATCGACCAATGGCTGGACTTGCAGAAGGCGAGTGGCTTCGAGCAGCGCATGCGCGAGTACTGGCTGGACGGCGAGCCACGCCGCGACGACGGGCCACGATGGAGCGTGATGCGTAACGTACTGCACTGGGTGGAGTAGCTGGTCGAGTCGCGGCTTGCCGAACAGCCGCTCAGCGTCCGCAATGTTCGTCACGCCTGATTTCAGTTCGTGGACGCGCGTGATATCGAAGTCTCGACCCGCGGTCGCGCAGCTGGCCAGCATGATCGCAGCGGCGATGCCGGCACGGTAGATACGCAACATTCAACGTCAGCTGCAGGAGAATCCCGACGGCGGCACCGGCCTGGGGTGCTTGAGGTTGAGAAGTCGTTGCTGGTGAGTCAAGTTTCATTTCCTCAAGCGCCTGCTGATGGCAGATGGCGTATCGCTGAGCGTCGGAGCCATCTGCCATCGGCGATCAGCCATCAGCGCGAGGCGCGCATGCTTCAGTTGGTCGGAGGCGCGCCTCGCTAGTTGTCTAGTTGTAGCGAGCGGCGGTTATGGGCCGCGACCCCGAGTCCCCGCGGGCTGGGTCGTGGGCCAGGTCCGGTGATCCACACCGATGATTGGGTAACAGGAGGGGCCAAGGAACGCTCGACTGACCCCCGAAACGAACCCAACGCAATCACCGCGCCCAAACGCTCACTCAACGACTCACCGGCCCCCCCTGGGCTGCGGCTGAGCCTGCAGGGCCTTCGTTGAAAGCCGCCGCCTACAGTGCGCTTCAACGAGCCTCAGCACTGCCTCCAGATCAAACAGCTTCCCCAAGTGCGACGTCGCGGTGATCTGCGTCGCGAGTATCTCTGAATCCACCAGCGCTGAGCCGACCACCACGGGAATATTGGCCAGCTGCGGATCTTGCAGTTGCGCTTGGCGAAACTGAACACCGTCCGTCTCCGGCATCTCCACGTCCAGCAGAATGAGGCATGGACGCAGCCCAGCCCGCAACTTCCGTAGTGCATCGGGACCGTGGATCGCCGTTACGACCACATAGCCCTCCGCTCTCAACAACCATTCCAGGGAGTGACGCACCTCTGGACTATTCTCAACCACCAGGATCGCCGCCCCAGTAGGCTGTATGGCCGTGGCCGCACCGTCGGAATGAACCGCACCTTTCTGTTTGCAAACCAGACTCAGGCTTTCTGCATGCGTAGATTTCTGACTTGGCATTGATCAGTCCATCAGCGTCGGCAAACGTGTTTCACTGGCGCGCGTGGGCTACGGGCCCCGCCGAGTGTTTCGTTGATCAGTAGGATAACCGATCCTTGCAACCCGCGTCAGAGCGTAAGAGTATGCGCGTAGAACCACGCCTGTAGAGAAGGTCCGGTGCGCAATCCACAGGGCGACGAAACATGGCGGCGCGCGTCGAGCCGACGCAAGGTGCGTTGTTCCTTACGATCTGTGTCGACACGGCTTTGCTGTGGGCTGCGTTGGGTTGCTCGCAGATGCCCGGCTGCGGCACCGTGCGGTAACGGCGGGAGGCCGCCGTGCGGCGTGTACATCAACGGATCGTGCACGCGCGCTGCCGGTCGCGTACTGCTTCCGGCTCACTTGTAGGTGAACGTCAGCGTATTGCTGTAGCCCGCCGGGTTGCGCACCGCGACGGGCACGCTGCCGGTCAGCCCCTCTGGCACGGCGATCTGTAACTGCATGACGCTCAGGACGGCGAAGTCAGTGAGCGCCTCGCCGCCGATGTTGACCTCCACGACTCCCGAAAAATTGCTTCCGGTGATCGTGACAACGGTGCCTGCCGGCGCGCGGGCGGGCGCGAGCGCGCTCAGTTGTGCCGCTGTCGGGATCGGTGCGAACGGCACGTTCACCAGAAGGGTGGGGAACGCATACGCCGGCCCCGGGTTGCCCTGGTCGTTGTCCTGCTCGGGGGGCTCGTACGGACCCCAAGGGAATCGTGCCGAGGTTGGTCACGGGGCCGCAGCCGACGTCGAATTTCAAACCGTTCGACTGGCCCCCGGGGCCGACAGCGTAGGACCAGTTATCCTGGAGATAATAGCGCTGCAACGTGCCGTCCGCCGGCGTACCATCTGGAAGGCCTCGGCCCATGGGTTGTAGGGTGCAGGGTGCAAGCCAACACCCAACCCGTGGCAAGGAGGCGTACCGATGAACAACGTGTACAGTGGGATTGATCTGCATTCGACACAACAGTGTGGTGGCGGTGGTGTATCGCCGGCGGCTGCCCAACGTGCTCAGTGCGATTGCGGCAGTGCTGGAGCCGTACCGCGCGGGCCCAGTTCGCGTCGTACTGTCGATGTGTCGGGAGGCGGCGGCGCAACGGCCTCCACTAAGGCCTTAAGCCGCCGGACCTCCTGCGGCGTATCGTTCGCAAGCCAACCTCGGAGCAGCGGCTCGATGAACCAGCTGAGCGGCGGAGGAAAGATCAGCTCTTCACGATGGAACACACGGGTCGCACCGCCGGCGAGATCCTCGAAGGTGAACACACCGTGAAAGCGGCTGACGCGCTCCGCGAATGTTCCCGGCTTCGATCGGACATCGATCCGCCGATACGGTTGCACGGTAATGACCTGCCGCATCACAGGCGTCGGCAGGCCACGGAAGCGCCCGCTGTAGGCAACCTCCGCCGAGTTGTCGTGCCACGTGACGGAACGGACCCTGCCGATCTTGAGATCCGCCAGTTTATACTTCTCGAGGTCGAGGACGAACTCATAGATGTCCTTCGCAGGTCGTTGAATGAGCTGAGTCCCCTCGCCGGCAATCATTGCTCAGACCGTGTCCGCTTGAGCGCCCGGATCCAGCCGAGCAAGCATGTCAAGTCGATCTCCTGCGCCGCGTGCTCGGCGGCGGCAGGCAACTCCGTTGCCGCCGGCCGGTGTCGCAACCAGAGTGTGGAACGGCGCCGGGCCATGGCGGTGGGGCATCGCGCTCCGAGGTCACACGCCGCTACGCACTGCACGCACGTAGAAGTTGCTGACCTTACCGCTGGTGCCCACGTCCCCATTGCTGAAGAACACCCACCACGCGCCGCCAGGACCGCTGGCGTAGGTGGTAGCCGACCAGTAGAAGTTGGACTGCGTGCAGCTACACGTCGTCACACTGCAGCCCGCGCCGCAGTTGGCGGTGAAGGGTGTGCTGACCGCCAGCCCGACGTTCTCGTAGTTGAGGATGCTCTGCAACTCCTTGACGTTCGGCAACCGCCAGTCCGTATGCCCCGCGAAGCCGGTCCCCGCGTTGAGCCCGCCAATGAAGCTGCTGAACGCATCGGCCCATATGTACGTATTGCTCTGGTCATGGATGCTGCCATCAGCACTCTTCTTCTCCCACATCAAATTCGTGATGAGGTCACTGATGGTTCCATCGCCGTTGTCGATGTAGGTCAATGCGCCACCAGCCTGAATCTCACCATCTTGCCCCGTGCCGCTGCAGGCGATCACGCCACCGTTGCTATCCCAGCAGGTCGTCTGCCCCGTAGCCGGGAGCCGCCGTCCACCTGATTGCGCCTTGCAGCTGGCCAAGTCGTTCTGACACGTGATCAGCTGCGCCGGACAACTCGACATGCTGCAAATGCCGTCGTCGGAACAATTCGTGAGCGCGTGATTCACCGCCGTGATGATCTCATCGACCGTCACCTCGCCATCGCCGTTGCAGTCCCCGCAACACTGGCCCATCGCGCCACCTGCGATCAGCAGCATTGCCAGTGCCGCACAGGTCATTCGGATTTTCATTTGGTCAACCCTCCTCGGGGATTCCTCGGAACCCTTGACTAGCGTTCGTCGTGCAAGCGCTGGCGAAAGTCAAACTGCCAATTAGGGGACCCGCGCCAACGGCGAGCCCGTGGTGATTGATCTGCGCATTGCCGGCGAGGGAAGCAGCGCCGCATGGGGCGAGCTGATCCAGGTGCTGGTGAAACGTCGCATCGGCGTGCCCCAGTTTGGCGGTGATCGACGGCAACGCGGGGCTGGCGCACACGCTCCAGGAGCAGTGGAAAACCATCTCGGCGGTGCCCGGCGACGACGGTGGCCGGTCGCGCACCAGAGAGCTGGACCAGTCAGTCCAGGCCTGCCGGAGTGCGATCCAGAACGCCCGATCGACCGCGACCAATTTCGGGCGCCGGCCACTACGAACTGCGATGGAAGCTGCTGTCGGAAGGCGAGGTCCCCCAAGAGCACGGCGCGGCGAGAACGCGTCAGGGAGCGAACGGACCAGAGGATCACTTTGAGGACGAGGAGCATGCGCGGCCTGTCCCGCGATGGCAAGTTACGGTCCGGACCAAATCTGGAAAGCCCGCAATTCCGCAGCCAAAACGCCGCGGACGGGATTTCGGCGAGCTACAGGACGCTGAGGCATCGACCGCAGGTACCGTAAGTATTGGCTCAGAGAAGGAAAAGAAGAAATGGCGGCGCGTGGACTCGAACCACGGACCTAGGGATTATGAGACCCTCGCTCTAGCCACCTGAGCTACGCCGCCACGACGGTGAGGCGAAATGCGGAAGCGCGATCCTAGCGACCGCGCTTCCGGGGAGCAAGCATGCAACACAAACAGAGCGGCCCGCCGAAGCGGGCCGCTCTGTCGTCTATTGATCAGTGGCGATGATCAGGCTGCCGGGCAACTGGTCAGCGCGAAGTTCACCGCTTGAATGATCTCGTTGATGGTGATGTCGCCACTGCCATCGGCATCTCCAGCGGGACACGCTGAGAGTGGGCTGGTGCCAAGGTCGATGTTCACCATGGTGATGAGCTCGTCGACGGTTACCTCGCCACTCCCGTCGCAGTCGCCGGTGCAAGCGATGTGTTCGACGCACGTCGACGGGTCGGGCGGCGTACCGGCCGCAAACAGCTGGGCAGTCACCGCAACGTCGCCGACGGTATCGAGATGCACGAAGCTGAACGCGCCGACCACACCGGCGCCGGCGGCGCTTGAATTGGCGCCGCACTCAATCGCCGTGCAGCTGAAGGGCGCGCCAGTCGCCGTTACTGGACCCAGGTCGGTTCCGTCCGAGCCGTTGGCGTTGTGCACCACCGCAGTTGCCGTGCCGGTCGTGACCGGCAACGTTCCCGCCACTGCGATGATCCCGCCCGAGGGATCGTCGTCCGTGCAGAAGACGCCGTCCGGACCGTACACCGATGGGTCACTGCCGACGCAATTCCCGAGAGCGGCGGTGATACCGAGGGTCTGGAAGATCACGGCGGAACCAGGGCCGCCGCTGCCGCTGAAAGACACGATTGCCGGACAGCTATTCGGCGCGGCACACGCTCCGCCTGATCCGCCGGAGTCTTGCTCGAAGCTGATGTCGGTGTTGGACAACCCGTTGCAACCAATCGTCCCCGCCGCCGTGTTGCCGTCGCCGTGCACGAAGGCACAGGGGGCTTTGCCAGCGCACGGGTCGCCCGTCGAGAACCCTGGTGTGCAATTCGTCGACAGCGTGTGGCCGTCGGGCTCGAAGAAGGTACCGCCGCAGGTCTTGGAGGAGATACCGTGAATGCAGCCGCACGCCAAGCCACTCCCGACCGGGATGCCGGGGAACTTGACCGTCGACGCCTTCACAACCACCGGGATCGTGCCGTCTGCCGACTTCTTGCCGACCGTCAAGATTTGCTGCGATGGCACGCACGTGCCGCCGGGGCAATCGTCCTGGGTGGCACACGTCGCGCCGGCATTGTCGCCACCGTTGCAGGCAGGACCCAAGGGCAGCGGGATCGAGAGGAAGTCACTGGCGATCGCCACACCGCTGGTACCAGGGGCGACATTCAATCCGTCGAGCACGCCCGGGACCAGCGTGTAGAGGATGTCGTGTTCCGTCGTACAATTGGCCGCGCACCCTTTGCCGCCAAATGTCGTGCACGTGCCACCCGTACACGTTGCGTCGCCGACGTGGCAAGCTGTTCCGGCCGCCGAGCCGCCGACGCACGATCCACCCAGGTCGCAGTCTTCGCCTGAGTCCACGGTGCCATCGCCGCACACGGCCATGGCCTTATTGATACCCCAACCAAGCATAACGACCGATACCGCTACTGCCACAAGAGCTTTTCGCATTTGAAGCCCCTCCTTATGGATGCTCGGGTATCGCGAAACCACAGTAACTGTCAAGACGGATTCGCAAAGTTTGTTCGCCGCTATGGCGCGAGCGAAGGTTACGGAAGCGGGTTTGATCTGCAGCGCGGCGCCGCCATCGCCAAGTGTTGCGGCACCCGCCTGCACCAGGCGGTGACTCGGGGCACGCGTTGGCTAGTATGGGCGCGCCACGCCTGGTACAGCAAGCCCGAACACTGGCGGACACAGTCGCACAACACGCATGCATCCACCTGCCACCGCCGACGTCTTGTTCACGCGCCGTTTTGCCCTTGCCTGCGGCATGCATTTCTGCGGCGGCATGGCCGGCTCGCTGTACATCCTCTTTCCCCTTTACGTGCGCGGCCTCGGCGGCAGCGAGTTCATCATCGGTGTCTATGCCGGTCTCACCGGCGCCGCCGCGGTGACGGCGCGCATCCCCGTCGGCCGCTTTCTCGACACGCGCGGCCGGCGCGCAGTGCTGCTTGGGGCAGGCACGCTGCAGGTGGCGGCGTGGTTGGCGTTCCTCTCCCTCTCGAGTTTGGGGATGCACGCCGCGCTGGCGGTCGTCGTGTACGGGTTGGCGAGCGGCTCGCTGTTCGCGGCCTACTTCACCTATGCAAGCGACATCATCCCGGTGACGCGCCGCGCCGAGGGCTTCGCGATGTTCGGGATCTGGGGGATCCTGCCAAACGGCTTGGGACCGTTGCTCGGCGAATTTCTCATCGCGCGGACAGGATTCACCACCTACTTCATCGTGGCGGCAGGGTTTGCCGCCGCGGCGTTGGGGGTGTCGGCGCTGTTGCCCGAAACTGCCGGGATGGCACATCGCGAGTCGGCACGCATCGCCGCGCCAGATCCCAGCTTTCCGAGCCGCGCCGTCCTGTTCCTGCTGGGCACGGCGTTCATGTTCGGCACCGCCGTCGAAAGCCTCTACGTCTTCCTCGCGCCGTACGCCTACGCGCACGGCCGCGGCAGCGTCGGCATTTTCTTCATGACCTATGCATGCACCGCCGTCGCCACTCGGGTGTTGACCGGACGTTTGCCCGACCGTATCGGCCCCTGGCGCGTCCTGATCCCGGCGCTTTTCATGTACGCGTGCGGCGTGATGCTCGTGCCGCATTTCGACGGATGGTTCGGATTGATCGTGGTCGGCATGATGTGCGGCGCCGGACACGGCTATGCCTTCCCGATCTTGAGCGCGCTGGTGGTCGGGCAGGTGTCCACGGCGTACCGCGGGCGCGCCGTGAGTTGGCTGACCGCGATGTTCGATCTCGGCAACACCTTGGCCAATCCCCTGCTCGGCGCCATCGCGCACTGGGTCGGATACACGGCAATGTTTAGCACCAGCGGCCTCGGCCTGCTGCTCACCTCCGTGGCGGTGTGGTGGCGGGGAACGGAAGCAGTGACGGGCACCAGTGACAAGTGACAAGTGACGAGGATAAGTGACGAGGGATAAGCAATCATCAGTTTCGCTACTTACCAGTTACCACCCACGCTGAATACGGATTTATCGTCACTGGGATGTTCCCGTATCAGGCTGGAGTGACGACGGACCACTGCTGGGCGTGGCATCGCTCTCCGCATTTTGACGTGACAGGTAGCCGGTGACCGCGCCGAGGTACATATAGATAACGAAGCCGACAAGCATGACAATGACGGCGCGACGCCGGCTGATCGCGTAAACGGCCTGCAGCGCCACGGTTGCCGTGGCCAGCAGCCAGCAGACGACGAGCAATCGCACCACACCGGCAACCACCGGTGAGCCTCCGAGGATCAGCAGCACCGCAGGCGCGTTGGCGAAGCCCAACGCGCGCAGCAACGACCGGCCGTTGCGGTGGCAGCCAAACACCCGCGCCACCACCAGCAAGACCACCGTCCACAAGAACCAGCCGCCAATCGCCGCCAACAACCCTGCCCACACGCCAAAGCCGCCGAAGCGTCGCGCCAACCCAAGACCGGTGAACACGCCGGCCAGAACAACGACCAAGAACGCCTGAAAGGTGGCCCTACGGTCGGCACTGACCTGCGAATAGAACTCGAGGTCGAGCCGCATCGCCAGCAGCAGGCGCTCGATCACGCTGCGGGTCCGCGGGGTACGCACGTCGGTCATGGAATGGCTTCTTGTCACGATGACACGCGGAGAGCGAGAGCACCGCGGGACCTGGCCTGCTGAACGCCACGCGGGGTGCTCGGCGCCACACGATACGCCATGACACTTCTTCCTCCAGATTCGCACGTCAAGCGAACCCTGGGCAGACAACGAGCACCAAACGATTTGAAACTGACGCCCGATGCCAGTGGATCTCGCCCCGCAGATTGTTTGTTGACGTGAACAATGGATAAGATTGGTGAAATGGCTCCTACGCAAGGCAATCTACGCCAAGCGCCATCCGATCGACGCGCTGGAGTTGGAGCGCCCAGCGAATTCTCGCGGCGCATCGGCTGCCCACCCAGCCGCAAGAATAGGCGCGCCATGCTGGTGGCGTGCCTGGCGATCGCCGCCTGTGGTGAGTCGAGCGTCCCGGCGACGTCGACCGGCGCGCAAGGGGCGCCGCTGACCGCGCGCTACGCGGTGGGCCTGACCCAGGTCGCATGGACCGACCCATCGCGGCCGACCCCGCAAAATGGCGCAGCCGCCGCCCACGCCGGCCGCCATCTGCCGACCATGATCTGGTACCCGGCGGTCGGTGCGGTCGACGCGGCGGTGGCCAACGAAGCAGCGCCGGCAGCGGGCCGCTTCGCCGCGGTCCTGTTCGTCCACGGCTCGGCGGGCGCGGCGAGCTTGTACTCCAAGCTGTGCGCGGCGCTGGCCAGCCGCGGCTATGTCGTGGCCGCCGCTGATTTCCCGCTGACTGCGCTGAGCACCCCCGGCGGCCCCTCTGATTGGCACGCCGAGGACCAGTACGGCGACCTGGTCTTTCTGGCCGACCAGCTTCTGGGCAGCGCGGCGCCGGCGCTGCTCCGCGAGACCGTCGATGCCGCCAAGGGATATGCCGTGGTCGGCCACTCGACCGGCGGCACCGTCGCCCTGCTGGCCGCCTTTGCGCCCGAGATGCACGACCCGCGCCTGCGCGCCGTGGCCGATCTGTCAGGCGATTCCTGTTTCTTCGCCGATACGTTCTTTGCCACCCGCTCGACGCCCTTCCTGGCGGTCGCGGCCAGCGACGACCTGCTGGTCCCGCCGGCCAACAACCCGGTGCGCGCCTTCGAACTGAGCACCGGGCCCGCGGTCCTGGCGCGGCTGCACGGCGCGACGCACCTGCAGATGACCAACCTCGCGCTGGGAGACCCGACGGACTCGACCCCGACGGGCCTGGACGACCCGCTCGCGCAGACGATGGCGCGGTGGGGCACGGCCGCGGCGTGTCGACCGATTCCGCCGCCGGCCGGCGATCCCAAGCTCGGCCACGACCAGCAACTCGACCTGACCGCGACCGTGGTGCGGGCGTTCTTCGACGCGCACATCTACGCCGCGCCGGTCGGGCTCGCAGCGCTGCGGACCGGCGGCGACCCGAACCTGACGCTGCAGGTCAAAGCGGAGTGATCCCGGCAATTCCGAATGCCGGTGTTGCTGGACCTTCCGACTCGCTGATTATAAGAGTGCCGCGAACGCCGTCGCCCATACCCACACGGTCGCAACATCGCCGCTGAATCAGCGTTAGCGAGTCGCTCCGCGGGTTTTCTATACGGACAGAGGAGCACGTAGAATCGGAGTTGGAGTCAGCAATGAGATTGAAGACGATCTTCCTGATAACGCAAGCGTGGTTGGTGATATCCGCCGCTCCGGCCTTGATCGCCGCCCAAGGCGCGCCGGGCAACCAGTCGACGCAAGATCAACTCGATGCGTTGGTCGCACCCATCGCTCTCTACCCGGACCCATTGGTTGCTCAGATCCTGCCCGCATCCACACATCCCATTGACGTGGGGGAAGCCGCCGCAGCCGTGGCGAACGGCGGGCGCCCCACTGCAGCGCAGGCGGCGCAGTGGGATCCGAGCGTGCAGGCGCTAGTGTCGTTCCCCACTGTGCTCAAGATGATGCATGACAGGGCCGAGTGGACGGAGCAGCTATGGGAGGCGGTCGCGACGGATCCGTCGGCGGTCATGGCGGCAATCCAACGCGATCGCAGCGCCGCATTTCGCGCCGGGAACCTCCAGTCGAACAACCAACAGGCGGTGCAAATGCAAGCTGATGCGCAGGGGGACAGCTTGTCCACGACCATCACCATCGAGCCGGCCAACCCCCAGGTCATCTACGTGCCGCAGTACAATCCGACAGTGATCATGGCACCACCGCCAGCCTACGGCTATGCGGCTCCACCACTCATGACGTTTGGCATGGGCTTCCCCGCGGGTGCCGCGACTGCCTACACTTGCAACTGGGAAGCCGGAAGCGCCGGCGGCGTCACCGTCAACAAAACCTACGCGTACAGCGCAACTAATACGTACGCAGCATACCATCCCGCCGCGATAAGTACCTACCATCCGACGACCACGAACACGTATGCCGCTTATGACTCCAAGACCGGCACGTATGGGGCGTACAATCCCGAGACCGGCAAGTACGCCACGTACAACCCCGCGACGGGTTCCTACAACAAGGACGGCACTACCGGGACGTACGACAAGCCGAGCTCGATCACCACCAGAAACGGTGCCGACACCGCGCACGACTCCAAGACAGGAACGTACGGGGCGTACAACCCCGACACCGGCAAGTACGCCACATACAATCCTTCGACGGGAGCCTACAACAGGGACGGCACCACGGGGACCTACGAGCGCAGTCCGGCCGCGAGCGACACCTATCACGACGCTTTCGGTGATGCCGGAGGCGGTGGCTGGGGGGCCCGCGAAGCGAGCGCCCGCGGGGCCCGTAGTTTCGGCGCGCGCGGCGGTTACCGGCGCTGACCGATGCGGCACGACAAGGCAGGAGAGATGACGCCAATGACGAGTCCACAGCGGGAGGTCCTTGCCTTCCAACTTGCGGTCGCCTGCCTTGCGTTCCTCATCCTCCCGGGGTGCGCGCACCACGCCCCGATCCCGGTGGCGGAGAACCCGCGCCCGGCGGGGACGGCGAAGCACTTTGCCGACCCGCAGGCGGCGGTCGACGCGCTCCTGGCGGCGTGCCGCGGCGATGACAAGGCCGCACTCCTCAGCATCTTTGGTGAAGAGGCCAAGCGGCTTATCAGCTCCGGCGACGAAGGTGCAGATCACGCGCGCTGTGCTCGGTTCGTCAATGCCGCCGAGCAGATGACCCGGCTCGATCCGAAGGGCCGAGATGCCGTGGAGCTGGTCGTCGGCTTCGACGACTGGCCGTTCCCCATTCCTCTGGTAAGAGATGACGGGGGCTGGCGCTTCGACACGGTGGAGGGCGAGCAGGAGTTGCTCAGGCGCCGCGTTGGCGCCGACGAGCTCAGGGCCATCGCCGTGTGCAAGGCGTACGTGCAGGCGCAACAGCTGTACGCCAGCCGGCCGCGCGACGGCAACGGCAAGACATATGCGCAGAAGCTCACCAGCACGCCTGGAAAACGGGACGGTCTCTACTGGCCGTCAACCGGGAAGGGTGACGCAAGCCCCCTCGGACCGGCGGTCGCCGCGGCGGGTGATTACGCCAACTCGGAGCGACCGGTTGGCTCTTGGTGGGGGTATTACTTCCGCATCCTGACCGCACAAGGCGCGGCCGCACCCGGTGGGGTACGGAGCTATGTGAAGGACGGCCGTATGACCGGCGGCTTTGCACTCGTCGCCTATCCCGTCGAGTACGGCGCGACCGGCATCATGACATTCATCGTCAACCGTGACGGCCACATCTACGAGCAGGATCTCGGTGAGCAGACCGCTCAGATGATCACGGAGATGAAGGAGTACAATCCCGACGCTGGCTGGCGGAGCGTGAACAAGTAGGCGTTCCACGTAGCTGAATCAGTGTATCCGTTCGGCCAGCCACGTATCGAGCTGAGCCCCGGGATTTGCGAGCCTCTGTCGCCTGGAGGTGGTGGCGATGGAGACCAGACGACAGGAGTGGGCAGCGCGGGTCGACCGGTGGCGGCAGA
>Ga0265331_10000151_pt1 | contig 89218 bp, 82 predicted proteins | sample 41923metaG_FD_202088 | JGI IMG/M metagenome (GOLD analysis project Ga0265331, IMG submission 202088) | Rhizosphere microbial communities from Carex aquatilis grown in University of Washington, Seatle, WA, United States - 4-19-23 metaG | ecosystem: Host-associated > Plants > Roots > Rhizosphere... | reverse complement strand
CAGGTCGACCACCGACTCGGCGCCGAAGTGGTGATAGGCCTCGTCGACCACCAGGGCGGCGCCGTGCCGGCGCGCGTGGTCGGCCAGGCGGCGGATGTCGTCGCGGCCGAAGGCGCTTTCCAGCGGCAGGTTGGGATTGGCCACCGCCACGATCGCGGTGTCGTCGTCGAGCGCCCGCTCCAGGCTGGACCAGTCGGGACGCAGGTCTTCGCCGTAGCGGAAGGGCCGGTACTGGACGCCGTTCAGCCGCGCGTAGACCGCGTACATCGGGTAGGTCGGATCCAGCACCACCGTGTTGTCCCCCGGGCCGGCCAGGGTGAAGTAGAGGTGATGGATGCCCTCGGTGATGCCGTTGAGCAGATAGATCCGGTCCTCCGCCACCCCGAGGAAGGCGGCGATCCGGGCGTAGAGCGGCGCGCTTTCCGGATGGGCGGCGATCAGGGCGCCGGTGAACTGCGCCATCGCGTCGCGCACCACCTCGGGGGGAAGCGGGTGGACGCGCTCGTTGCGGTCCAGCCGCAGGCCTTCGAAATCGCGGCCGACCGACGTCCGGTGGCGCTCCAGGGCCTTGATGTGGGGCTTGAACCGGGTGCGCACGAATCCCCTCTTCAGCCGAGCCTTGCCTGGAATTTCCGGGCGTGTTCCGGCATCAGCGCGATCACCGGCTCGTCGGTGTTGTGGATGCAGTTGTAGCAGATCATGCCCGTGGTGTCGGCTTCGGCGTGGCGGCGGCGGAAGCTGCGGGCGATGTCGCCGTTCCACACCTCGGCCAGCGAGGCCGTGCGAATGTCGCCCAGGATCAGGGTGCGCTGGTAGTCGAGGATGCAGGCCGACATCAGCCCCTCGGGGGTGATGCAGAAGCCCTTGAACGGCTGGAAGCAGATATGCGAGCGCTTGCGGCCGCGGATGAAGAACGGCTCGATGCTGCCCAGCCGGGCGTTTTCGGGAGAGTTGCCGCAGGTGTTGAACATCGGGCGCGGGTACCAGTCGTCGACCAGCGGCCGGACCAGTTCGCCCAGCATCTCGACCTCGTCCTTGACCCGGTCGGTGATCACCATGCTGACGTAGAGGCGCAGGCGCGGCGCCGCCTGCTTGCGCCAGGAATCGAGCGCCCGCAGGTTGTCGAGCACCAGTTCGAAATCGTCCTTGCCATGGATCGCGGCGTAGGTTTCGCGCCGGCCGGCGTTGATCGAGAATTTTATGCTGTCCAGGCCGGCCTCGACCACCGGGCGGATGATCTTCGGCGTCGCCAGCGCGCCGTTGGTGTCGATGTAGGTGTAGTCGTAGCCGACGGCCTTGGCGCAGGCGACGTAATCGGGTAGGTGCTTGACCATCAGCGGCTCGCCGGTGCCGTAGATGCCGATCATCCGCGAACCGCACGCATACGCCTCGGCGATCACGCGGCGCGCCAGCTCCGGGGCGATGTCGCTCTTGTCGGAAAGCTTCGGATTGGCGCAGAAGACGCAGGCGTGGTTGCAGCGATCGGTGATGTCGAGCTGGAATTCCTTGGGGAACGGCGCGTCGACGGCGTGGTCGGTGGTGACGCCCTCTTGCAATTTATCGGCGATGGTGAAATCCGGCATTGCGCACCCCGGCACTTGTCGGCAGAAAGTTACGCCTTCGGCCCCCCGGGAGAAAACCCCAAATTGGCTGTGGCGTGTCCGGAAGGAGTTTGCATGAGTGCGACCGCCATCGGTGACGATCAGCGCATCATCGATCTTGATTCGAATTATGTTCTCGCCGAAGACCCCGACGCCCTGTTCGCCGGCGGCGCCGATTGGGACAAGTTGGGACATATCACCACTTGGAGCGATTTCTCCAGGGCGCTGCTGCCCGACTGGATCGCCTCGGCGGGAATCGCGTGTCCGCGTATCCTGGCGATCGGCTGTGGGCCGGGAGTGTTCTGCCGGGGGTTGATGGATGCCGGGGTGCGGATGGAATATCACGGCTGCGACGTCGACCCCTTGGCGATCGAAGCGGCCAGGCAGCTATGCGACGGTCAAGCGCAATTCCATTTATGCTCCGGCGATGACCTGGCGTTTGACGACGGAAGTTTCGATATCGTCATGTTCGAATCGAGCTTGGCCTATATCCAGTACTATGGAAGCGCGATATCGGAGGCGTGCCGGGTGTCGCGCAAAAAGGTGATATCCTTTCATATACCGGTATTCTTGCGCGAGAAGACGGCTGTATTCCGCAGGACCGTGCTGAATACCCGCATTATCCCTGAAATTTGCATAAATGAAGAGGAAATGCTGAAGATATTTTGGTCGCGTGGATATTCGTTGGCGGCGGTGTCCACCAGCACTGTGCGATACGTTCCATTGAAGACGCCGGCTTTCGGCATCGCCTGCTTCCGCTCGCATTTGTTCACAAGCTAGGGTTTGAATGTGCGGCGAGGAGGAGCCCTAATCGCTTCGTCGCCACGGGCGCGTCCCTCGCGGCCCTGTTTTGTTCACGTGAAGTGGGCCCGTAGTTTGATAAATGACAAGTAAATCGTTCGTGTTTTTTCCGACTTGTCATCTGCCGAACAAATAGGTAGATACGTCGGTCAGATCGCGTATAGCCGGATCAGCTAGCTCCGAAGTATGGCTTGCAGCTATCCGGTAACACGATGGAAGTCCTCGGTTCTTAGCGGGAAGAGAGTGCCTTGGAAGTCACCGCCGTGTTCGTCCCCCTGTTGGTGAGCTTGGCCGCTGTTCTGGCCTTCTTGACAACGAAGTCAGGCTCCGACTGGTGGCGGCGAAATGGCCCGCGCGGTGCGTTCCCCGGCCGCTCGCACTTCGTTCAAAGGGAAACTCGATTGCCGCAATTCTCAGCAAACCCATTCCGTATCGTTGTCGCCGCCGCGGCGCTGGCGCTGGGCTCGACCGGACTCGTGTCGATGGCCGGCGCCGCCGACCTGCCGGCCGGCCATCCGCCCGTCGATCAAACCAAGGCCGCCACGCCGACCCATTCGGGCGAGGTGCTCGAGGTCATTCCCGTCAGCAGCTACGTCTACCTCCGCGTCAAGGGCGCCCAGGGTGAGGAATGGCTGGCGGCACCGGCTGCCGAAATTAAGACCGGCGCCCGGATTCGCTGGAACGATGGCGTGCTCATGCACGATTTTTCCAGCCCAACCCTGAAACGTTCCTTCGCCGCCATCCGCTTCGTCGAAGTGGTGGAGCCGGAGCCCACCCCAACAAAGTGATGGAGGCTTGATCATGATTCGCAAGAGCATCGGCGCTCTGCGCGGGAATCCCAAGGCCGTGCTGTTCGCCGCCGCCTGCTTCGTGGCGGGCATCATCTTCTGGGGTGGCTTCAACACCGCGATGGAAGCGACGAATACCCTGGATTTCTGCATCACGTGCCACGAGATGCGGGATACCGTCTTCCAGGAATACAAGAAGACCGTCCACTACGCCAATCGCTCGGGCGTGCGCGCCGTTTGCTCGGATTGCCACGTGCCGCACCCGTGGCTCTACAAGATGATCCGCAAGGTCCAGGCGGCGGGCGAGGTCTATCACAAGATCGTCGGCACCGTGGACACCCCCGAGAAGTTCGACGCGCACCGCCTGGAACTGGCCAAGCATGTGTGGGAGGTCATGAAGAAGACCGACTCGCGTGAGTGCCGCAACTGCCACAGCTTCGAGGCGATGTCCGAGGAAGCCCAGAAGAAGCGGTCGTGGGGTCAGCACAGCTCGTCGATGAAGGACGGCGCCACCTGCATCGATTGCCACAAGGGCATCGCGCACAAGCCGGTTCACAAGCAGCTGGAGCAGCCGGTCAACGACAACTTCGACGTCCAGTAGGCCCAGGCCGGGGCATCGGGATCGGGAGGGGCGGGCAGGGTTGCCCGCCCCTTCTTCCGTTTCATACTCATCGATGCCTCGTTTCAGCCAGAATCTTCCAGTAGTAAGGACGGCGGCGGCGGCGGCGGTGTTCCCGCGGCGCTTGACAGCCGGTGCGGCGGCGCTATCAGTGTGCCGCGGTGATGGCTTGCGATGGGGTCGAAAATGTCGCGTGATACGGTCGGCCGGTTCGGCCCTGCGGCGGTCGTGATGCTGGCGGCGCTTGCCGCCTGCGCCCCGGACTATTCGCCGAATACCTATGCCAGCAATGCCGTTCAACTGGCCAACAAGGTCGAGACGGGTATCGTCGTCGGCTTCCGCGAGGTCGAGATCAGCGCCAACGGAACCGTCGGTGCGGTGACCGGCGGCGCGGTCGGCGGCATTCTCGGCTCGCAGGTCGGCACGCTTGGTTTCAACCCCGCCCTCGGCGGAGTCGGGGGCAGCGCGGTCGGCGGCCTGATCGGCAACACCTTCGTGCACGTTGGCGCGGACACCACCGGCTGGGAATACATCGTGCGCAAATCGAACGGCGACCTGCTGTCGGTGACCCAGCGGGAACCACAGCCGATTCCGCTCGGCCAGAAGGTTCTGGTCATCACCGGGCCGCAGGCGCGAATCGTCCCCGACTACTCGATCCCCGTCGCGCCGCCGGCCGCGCCCACCAACGACCGCCCGCCGGCGCGGGAGATCTCGGCGCCCGCGCCCGCGCCTGCGGTCGCGGCGCCCGCCGAACCGCCGGCTGCCGTTCCGATCGAACCGCCGCCGGTTCCGCCGGCTGCCGCTCCGGCCGAATTGCCGCCGGTTCCGCCGGCTGCCGTTCCGGCCGAGCCACCACCGATTTCGCCGGCTGTCGCTCCGGTCGAGGCGCCACCGGCGCCAACGCAATAGCGACCGGTCGCCGAGAGGGCTGGTGCACCAGGGCGCCGGCCGATCATCGACGGCGATAATGGCGCCCGGACATTCTCGGCAATTCAGGCAAAGCCCTTCCGGCCGGCATCGCGTCCTTGACGCACCCCTTGTCCCTGCGGATGATCCCGCATGCTTTCCTGCGGGGTATCGATGTCGCATGCGCCGGTGAGTCGCGATCTGCTGCGCCGGGTGTTCGGCTTCGAGTCCTTTCGTCCCGGCCAGGAGGCGATCGTCGCCGCGGTGCTGGCGGGCGAGGACGTGTTGGCGGTGATGCCCACCGGCAGCGGCAAGTCGCTGTGCTATCAGCTGCCGGCCCTGGCCAAAGGCACGCTCACCGTGGTGGTGTCGCCGCTGATCGCCCTGATGCGCGACCAGGTGGCGCAGTTGCAGGCGCTGGGCGTCGCCGCCGCCGGCCTCAATTCCAGCAACAGCCCCGAGGACAACCGGCGGATCGTCGCCGACCTGCGCGAGGGCCGCCTGGCGCTGGTCTATGCCGCCCCCGAGCGGTTGGTGCGGCCCGACACCATCGCCCTGCTGCGCCAGGCCGGCGCAGCCACGCTGGCCATCGACGAGGCCCATTGCGTGTCGCAATGGGGCCACGATTTCCGTCCCGAATACCTTGGCCTGGGCGACGTGCGCGACGCCTTGGGGCCGGTGCAGACCATCGCCTTCACCGCCACCGCCGATTCGGCCACCCGCGCCGACATCGCCCAACGGCTGTTCGCCCAGCCGCCGCGGCTGTTCGTCGGCGGCTTCGACCGCCCGAACCTGCGCCTGGCGATGCGGCCCAAGGGCGGCAAGCGCGGGCAGATGCTCGACTTCGTGATGGGCCATCGCGGCGAGTCCGGCATCGTCTATTGCAGCACGCGGGCGCGCACCGAGGACATCGCCGCCACGCTGGCCGACCAGGGCCTTCGCGCCCTCGCCTACCATGCGGGCCTGGACAAGCGGGTGCGCGACGCCAACCAGGACGCCTTCCTCAAGGAGGACGGTGTGGTGATGGCGGCGACGGTGGCCTTCGGCATGGGCATCGACAAGCCGGACGTGCGCTTCGTCTGCCACGCCGACCTGCCCAAGAGCATCGAGGCCTATTACCAGGAGATCGGCCGCGCCGGCCGCGACGGGTTGGCCGCCGATACGCTGACCCTCTACGGCCTCGACGACATCCGCCTGCGGCGGATGCAGATCGAGGACGGCCAGGCCTCCGACGACCAGAAGCGGGTCGAGCACCAGCGCCTGGGGGCGCTGCTGGCCCTGTGCGAGGCGCCGCGCTGCCGGCGCCAGACCCTGCTCGCCTATTTCGGCGAGGCCGGGGTGGAACCCTGCGGCAATTGCGACCTGTGCATCGAGGGCGTGGAGGTCTACGACGGCACCGTCGACGCCCAGAAGGCGATGTCGGCCATCCTGCGCACCGGCCAGCGCTTCGGCACCGAGCATCTGGTCAACATCCTGCTGGGGAATGAGACCGACGCCGTCCGCCAATGGCACCATGATAATCTGCCCACCTTCGGGGTCGGCGCCGGGCGCACGCGCGAGCAATGGCGCTCGACCTTCCGCCAGATCTACGCCCTCGGCCTGATTAGCCAGGACCTGGCCGAGTTCGGCCGCTGGTCGCTGACCGAGGCGGGGGGCGAAGTGCTTCGTGGGCGCGCCCGCGTCGATCTGCGCGCCGAAGGGCTGGGGGCGAAGTCGGCGCGCAAGCGCAAGGGCGAGGCGGCGGTTGCGGCCAGCGGCGCCGATCCGGCACTGCTGGCGGTGCTCAAGGCGCTGCGGTTGCGGCTGGCGGCCGAGGCGGGGGTGCCCGCCTACGTGGTGTTCCCCGACCGCAGCCTGATCGAGATGGCGGCCCGCCGCCCCGCCACCCTCGACGAACTGGCCGGCGTGCACGGCGTCGGCCAGGCCAAGCTGGAGCGCTACGGCCGAACTTTCCTGGACGCCATCGCCGCCCAATAGTGCCCAGCCGCGGCGAAGGTACCTACAGAATTAGGGTAGTACCAAAGGCAGGGCTGGGTATAATTCCACCGATGCTGTTTTACGGAAGCGAGGCGAATTGTCCTTTTGCGGGGCGCGTAAGGGAAAGGGATGACTGCCGAAGAAGGGGGCGCATGATCGACAGCAAACTCTGTGAGCACGTCCGTTTTCTCGTCGTCGATGACAACGCGCGGATGAACGAACTGGTCCAAATGGTGGTGTCCTCGCTGGGCGCCGAGTCGGTCGTGCGAGTCGATGGCGGGCGCAAGGCCCTGGCGGCGATCGAAAAGGACGTGCCGGACATCCTCATCACCGATCTCAGCATGGACGATCTCGACGGCCTGGCCCTGGTCCGCGCGGTCCGCGCCATGCCGGCAGCGGCGCGTTCGATCTTCATCATCATGGTGACGGGCATGATCGACGAGGGGCTTGAGAAAACTGCCTTGGACGCGGGGGTGGACGTCTTCATCACCAAGCCGATCTGGACCAAGCGCCTGTTCGCCGCGCTCCAGGATTTCGTGTCGAGGCGCTGAGGCGATGGGAGCGTCCCCAGGCTCGGTGCAGGTGCTGATCATCGAGGACAACCCCGGCGACGCCGAATTGATCGCCCTCGCGCTCGCCGATTCGGTGCGGCCGAGATTCCGCATCTCCCGCGCCGCGACCCTGGCGAAGGGGCTGGAGCACCTACGCGGCGGCGGCGCGACCGACGTCGTCCTGCTCGACCTTTCGCTGCCCGACGCGGTCGGCGAGGGCACGGTCACCCGTATGCGCGCCGCCGCGCCCGACCTGCCCATCGTCATCATGACAGGTTACGACGATGCCGAATTCGCCGACCGGATGGTGGCGCTCGGCGCCCAGGATTATCTGGTCAAGGGCAACGCCACCGGACCGATGATCTGGCGGGCGATTCGCTACGCCATCACCCGCATGCAGCACGCGATCGAGCGCGAGGCGCTGGTCAAGGACCTGCGGGCCTCGGTGGAGATGAAGAACAAGATGTTCGGCGTGCTTGCCCACGATCTCAGGAATCCGGTCGGGGCGATCTGCGGCTATGCCGAATTCATCGAGATCGTCGAGGAGGCGCACCTCACCGAGCGCATGAAGACCTCGCTTCAGGCCATCCACGATTCCGCGATCTACATGAACGACCTGATCGGGGATGTTCTCGCCCTGGCGGTGGCCGATGCGGGAGAGGTCACCCTAATGCGCCAGCGCATCGATCTCGGCGCCGTGGCGCGCAAGGCGGTGGCGATCAACGCCGCGGCCGCCGAGAAGAAGCGTGTGCGGCTGGTGGTCGAGGCGCCGCCGGTGTGGATCGCCGGCGATGCGGTCAAGCTCGAGCAGGTGCTGAACAATCTGATCGGCAATGCCGTCAAGTTCTCCAAGGCGAACGACGTGGTGACGGTCTCGGCCGCCGCGGACGGCGCGGGGGCACGGCTATCGGTCGCCGACCAGGGCGCCGGCATATCGCCTGCGGCCATGGCGCATTTGTTCAAGCCCTTCGTCAAGGGGGAGATGGGGACCGCCGGGGAACGCTCCAACGGTCTCGGGCTCTACATCTGCCTGCGGATCGTCGAGGCCCATGGCGGCGGAATCGATGTCGCCAGCGAACCGGGACAGGGCAGCACCTTCACGGTGATCCTGCCGAATGCGCCTGCCGCCCGCTGAAACCCGAGCGGGCCCGCAGCCTCAGCGCCGCCGCTGCGGTGGCCGGTTGCCGCCCATCATGGCGGGGCGGTCTTCCTTGTGGCGGAAGTTGATGCGGCCCTTGGTGAGGTCGTAGGGCGTCATCTCGACGGTGACGCGGTCGCCGGCGAGGATGCGGATGCGGTTCTTCTTCATTCTCCCCGACGTATAGGCGAGCACTTCGTGCCCGCCATCGAGGGCGACTCGGAAACGGGAGTCGGGCAGCACCTCGCTGACCACTCCATCGAATTCGATCATTTCTTCCTTTGCCATGGGCTCCTGCCAAAAAAAGAGCCGCGCCTGCCCCTTCCCCGGGGCGGCGCATGGCTCGCATGAACAATCGGCGACGGAATCACACCGCGCGAAGGTTGACCGCCGCCATCTTCCCGGTACGGCCACGCTCAAGGTCGTAGGACAGCTTCTGGCCTTCCATCAAGCCCTTCATTCCCGCGCGCTCGACGGCGGTGATGTGGACGAAGACGTCGGCCGAACCGTCCTCGGGCTGGATGAATCCATAGCCCTTGGTGCTGTTGAACCATTTCACGGTGCCAGTGGACATGCACGTCTCTCCTTGAAATCTGGCGGTTCCGCCGGCGAGAGTGCCGGCGGGGGTCATCAAATTGCCGTGGGAGAAGACCTTTACACTGGCATCCCTGGGGAGGGGCAGCGCGGCACATACCCAGTTTCATTCGACCACGCATAAATGGTCCGCTTTTCTGGGTTTGGCAAGGGGGACTTCGCGGCTGCCGGCCTGCCCCCGGGGGGGTGGACTCGACCATCGGGATAAGCGAATCGGCCGTTCCCGGCCCATGCCCTTGCGGCTTCCGGCGTCAATTCCCACCTCACAGGGACCCGATCACGACTGGTTGTGCATGTCGGGGGGCAAGTCTGCGGAGACCCTCATGCGCACCCATCCTCCCGCCCACCGGGCTCTCGACATCGTCGCTCCCTTTACCGTCTACGGGGTGATCGGCCGCCGCCCCAGCGGCATCTACGTCGACAGCACGATGACCGCGACCACCGACGGCACCGACGCCCAGCCGCTGTGGGATCTGGTGTTCGAGGCGGTGTTGGCGGCGGCGGGCGACCAGATTCAGGATCGGCCCGGCGGAATCGTCCTGGTCGGCCGCGACGGCGAAGCGCGCCAGGTACAGCTGACCGCGCCGATTCCGCGTTCGCTCGCGGACGCGTTCACCCATGCCGAACGGATGCTGGCCGCCGACAGGGCCCAGGTCGAGGTGCTGGTGGTCGAAGGTCTGTTGATGGTGGCGCCGATTCGCCGCATCCGCCTGCCGGCGACGGTCTCGGCTCGCGTCGTCTTCGCCAAGGACCACCCGCTGGTGAGCGCGGCCCCGGCGCTGTGACTTAGGCCACCTTTTCGAAGAAGACCGGGTCGGCCAGCGTCGCCGCGGCGACGGTGATCATTTCCGATGGCCGGTCCTTGATGTGCAAGCGTGCGTGGAGGATGCCGTCGACGTGTTCGAAGACCGATTCGACGACCCAGACATTGCGCTTGTTGCTGGCCTTGACGAACATATCGCCGGCCTGCGCATCGACGGCTTTTCGCTTGAACACCCATCCCTCCTTTGCGGCATCTCGCCCCCGAGACCGCGGTGGAATGCCAACCAGCGGTATTCTAGTCGGGGGCGGAGGGCAAGTCCATACTTCCCTCCCGGTTCCGCTTGCGCGCCGCGCGCCGGTCGGCAACCATGGGAAGGACTGGCGCGCGAGGGGAAGTCATGGCATCCGCATGGTCGAAAAAGCTGCTGCCGGCTGGTTTGATCGCCGCGTCCCTGGTGTGGGCGACGCTGCCCCCCGACGAGGTCGCCTTCGACAGGGCTTGCGCCCCGAACGGTTCGGCCGCGTTGAGCGCAGCGCTCTACGGCGGGGTGTTCTGGCGCGGCCAATTGCGGGCGGCGGTGGCCGAGCGCGATCGCCTTCTGGCGCTGCCCGCACGCCTGGAGCAGCTGAAGGAAGAGGCCCGCGCCGCCGCCGGCATCGAGGCGCGGATGTCCCGCCTGGCCGAAAGCGAAGAGGGCCCGGCCGACCCGGCGGTGGAACAATCGCGGCGGATCGAAAAGCTGGTGTGGCTGGTCCGTTGCCAGTCGGTCATCGAAAGCCGCCTGTCGCGTTAGGAGATGGCGCGGAATAACCGCTCACTCCGCCGCCTTCGCCGGTTCCTTTCGAACGTCGCGGTAGCCGTCGCAGGCGACGCAGGCCAGACGCCACATGCGCTGGCTGGAAAACCGGGAGTCCGGGGCGAAGCAATCGCCCTCACGGTGGTGGATGCACATCGAGCAGGTGCCGGGAATGCGGATCATGGCCGTTGCTCCTTGAAAGCGTGTAAGCGTCCTCTATCGCACCATGCCCGGCGCCGGCCCGCCGTCCCCGTCTGGGGAGCCTCGCGCAATACTTTCGTCATAGTAGGGCTGCGTTTTTGCGCGCCCGGCGCTTGCGGCACGCGTGCGCTCCTCCTATCGTGCCGGTTCAGGGAGGCGTGCATGGATGCATCGAAGGTGGCGGCGATGGCGGTGGCGATGCTGTGCCTGGCGGCCGCGCCGGCATTGGCGGAAGGCCATGGCGGCGGCGAGAAGGCCGGCGGCGGCGACGCCGAACCGCCGCTGCACGGCGGCGAGACGCTCCTCTCCTCGGACGTCAAGACCGCCACCGACGTCATGCGCATCGCCGTCATGCGGGCGGTTATCCCCGGCGCCTCGGAAAAGGTCGGCTGCCGGATCCAGATGATCTCCACCAACGACACCACCCACCGGGTCAACCTGCGGGTGCTGCTGAGCACCTTCGATGCCAAGGGCGACCTGGTCGACACGTGGCTGGTGCCGACCGGCGAACTCGAGCCCGGCGAGGAATTCATGAAGGTGAATTCATGCCACGGCGGCCGAAAGATGAAGATCGCCCGCGACAACAAGTACGGTTGGCCGGTGAGCTGCGACGTCGACGGCGAAGCGGTGGCGCCGTGCCCGGTGTCGCTGAAGCTCAAGTCGAGCATGGAAATCCTGGAGTAGGCGGCCAGCCGGCGGCTACCCCGGTCTATCGCTCCCCCCATCCCCCCTCACTTCGTTCGCCCCGCGCGCGCGGGGCGAGGGCTATTCCCTGTCCTGCCAATAGGCCTTAAGTCTTCGTCGGCATGCCCGTATCCATGAGTAATTGTATGGGGCGCATGAGAAATTGCGGCTGCCGATCGGCAGAGATGTCGATAAACGTCCGCCATAATTTCTTATGGATAGTTTGTGGTGTTAAATTCTTTCACCAAACGAGAGCGCTTCCACCACCAATAAGCAGGTGCTTCCATCCCGACAATGACAAAAATAGGGGCCATTCGCGCTTTTGATTTCGCGGCGTCGAATGGGGAACCTCTCTTGGAGCGTCCCCACCGCCGACGCCGCGCCAGCTTGGCGCAACGGCCATTTCGGGTGGGACCTCGCATGCGTACCAGTGGATTGTTCAGGATCGGCGTGGCATTGGTTATGGGCACCGCCTCGGTGTTCGTGGTGCGCGGCACCACCAAGGGAGCGCCCGCCGTCGGCGGCGAACCGGCGGTGGCCCGCGGCGTGGTGGTCGCGCGCACGACGCTGTCGTTCGGCAATCGCGTCGGCGCCGAGCAGCTCGACGTCGTCCCCTGGCCCGAGGGCGCCATCCCGCCCGGCGCCTTCACCGAGATCGCCCAGGTCGTCGACGGCAAGGGCGACCGGGTGGCCTTGCGCACCATCGAGAAATTCGAGCCCGTGCTGGCCGGCAAGATCTCCGAGCCGGGCGGGCGCGCCATCCTGTCGACCATCGTCGATCGCGACATGCGCGCCATGACTATCCGGGTCGACGACGTGCTGGGCGTCGCCGGCTTCGTGCAGCCGGGCGACCGGGTGGACGTGCTGCTGACCCGCGCCGCCGGCCGGCCCGAGGCGGCCACCGACGTGCTGCTGCAGGCGGTGCGCGTCCTCGGGGTGGACCAGGACGCCAACGACAAGAAGGACAAGCCGGTGGTGGCCCGCGCCGTCACCCTCGAAGTCGCGCCGGGCGACGCCCAGAAGCTGACGCTGGCGGCCAATGTCGGCACCCTCGGGCTGGTGTTGCGCAACCTGGCGGACGGCACCAGCGCCCAGGCGCGCACCATCCGCCTCGACGACCTCGCCCCCGGCGTCCGCCATTCGGCGCCGAAGGGTGGCGGCGAGTCCGTCACCGTGCTGCGTGGCATGAAGGCCGACGTGGTCCAGGTCGCCGGCTGGAAGACAGCGCCCCCCTAGGATCGGAATCATGAAGGAACCAAGAGCAACAACAATAACCTTCCTTGCCGCGGTCCTGTTCGCCTTCGCCTGCCTGAGTCCGGCGGGGGCGCGCTGCCAGACGGTGGTCGACCGCGACTCGAGCGAGCGCCAGTACGCCGGAGAAGTGATGGTGCCGGTCAACAAGTCCCAGGTGGTCAAGCTGGCCGAGCCCTTCGCCAGCGTCGCCGTCGGCAATCCCGAGATCGCCGACGTCATGGTGTTGACCAACCGCTCGCTCTATGTGCTGGGCAAGACGCCGGGAACCACCAACCTGGCGGTCTACGATCGCAATCGCCAGCTGATGGCGGTGCTCGACCTGGTGGTCGGCTTCGACATCCGGCGGCTGCGGCAGAAGCTGTCGGAGATCCTGCCCGGCGAGACCGTCGAGGTGCGCATCGCCAACGACTCGCTGGTGCTGAGCGGCACCGTGTCCAGTGCCGGCCGGCTGCACCGGGCCCAGGAGCTGGCCGAGCGTTTCGCTCCCAAGCATGTCACCAGCCTGCTGACGGTGAAGGGCAGCCAGCAGGTCATGCTGAAGGTGAAGGTCGCCGAGATTTCGCGCACCACCGCGCGCCAGCTGGGGATCAAGCCGACGCTGAATTTCGGCAACGGCAGCTTCATCTTCACCGCCCTCGATCCGGTGCCGACCACCGCCTTCGCCTCGGGCCTGGCGCGCGTCGCCACCCGAGGGCTGACCGGCGACGTGCTGATCGACGCCCTGGAGGAGCGCGGGCTGGTCAAGATCCTGGCCGAGCCCAACCTGGTGGCGCTGTCGGGCGACACCGCCAGCTTCCTCGCCGGCGGCGAGTTTCCGGTCCCCATCGCCCAGACCGGCGCCGGCACCGCCACCCCGGTCATCACGGTGGAATTCAAGCGCTTCGGCGTCAGCCTCGCCTTCACCCCGACGGTGCTCGACGGCGACCAGATCAACCTGATGGTCAGCCCCGAGGTCAGCCAGATCGACCGCACCAACGCGGTGACGCTCAGCGGCTTCACCATTCCCGGCCTGTCGACGCGGCGCGCCACCACCACGGTCGAATTGCGCGACGGCCAGAGCTTCGCCATCGCCGGCCTGCTGCAAGCCAACTTCAACGACGACGTGCGCCAGCTGCCGTGGCTGGGCGACGTGCCGATCCTGGGCGCCCTGTTCCGCAGTTCGTCATTCCAGCGCGCCGAGACCGAGCTGGTGATCATCGTCACCCCGCGGCTGGTCAAGCCGGCTCCGGCCGGCAGCCTGGCGGCGCCGACCGATGCGTTCCTGCCGCCGTCCGATGTCGACCTGTTCGTCTGGGGCCGCACCGAAGCCACCACCGACCGGCTGCCGCCGCCCCAGAACGGCGACGGCATCGCCGGCCCCCACGGCTACATCGTCAGATGAGGATTCCCGTGAAAGCCTCCGTCGCCCTGCTCTGCCTGCTTGCCGCCTGCACCCCGCGGGCGGTGACCTCGCCGCGCTTCGGCGAGGCCGAGGCGATCAACGAGCGCATCCAGATCATCGATCCCGCCGCCCACCTCGCCGAGACGCCGCCGCCCGAATTCGACGGCGCCCGCGCCGAGGCCGCCGGGCATCGCTACCGCGACGGCACGGTGACCAAGCCGACCGCCCCCTCAACCTCGTCCCTCTCCGGGGTATCCTCGCCATGAAAGACGTTTCCGTCACCGCCATTGTCCACAGTGCCGAACTCGAACGCGCTCTCGCCGAATGCCTGGCGGCGATGGGCTGCGACGCCCATGTCGCATCCGGCGATCCGGTGCGGCTGGGGCGCCAGCTCGCCGGCCGGCGCACCGACGCCTGGCTGATCGAGGCCGACCTCGCCGATGCCACCCAGGTCGCCGGCCTCGAACGGTTCGTCGCCACCGTCGCCGCCGGCACGCCGGTGCTGGCCATCGTCTCGTCGGCGTCGGTGCAGGGGGTGCGGGCGCTGCTGCGCTTTGGCGTGGCCGACGTGGTCGAGCAGCCGCTGGCGCGGGCCGACCTCGCGGCGGCGCTGGCCGCGGCGACGCGCCGCCGCCAGCAGCCGGGGCGGTCGAAGCTGCATACCTTCCTAAAAAGCGGCGGCGGCGCCGGCGCCACCACCATCGCCACCCAGGCGGCATGCAGCCTGGGCGACCCGCGGCGGGCCGACCCGCCGGTGTGCCTGATCGATTTCGATGTGCAGTTCGGCAGCGTCGCCCTCCACCTCGACCTCGACACCAAGGTCGGCGTGCTGGACGTCCTCGCCGGCATCGACCGCCTCGACGGCAGCATGCTCAGGGGGGCGATGGCGCGTCACCCCAGCGGCATCCACGTGCTGCCGGCGCCGGCCGACGTCGCGGCGCTGGAGGCGGTCGGACTGGAAGCGGCGCTGCGGCTGATCGACGTCGCCCGCGCCGAATACGAGACCGTGCTGGTGGAATTGCCGCAGACCTGGACGGCGTGGACGCGGGCGCTGCTGTCGGCGTCGACCGGCATCGTGCTGGTGCTGCAGCCGACGGTGCCGTCGGTCCGTCACGCCCGCCGCCAGCTGGACACCCTGGCCGAGGAGGGGCTGGGCCACATCCCGCTGACCCTGATCGCCAACCGGGTCGGCCGCGGCCTGTTCGCCGCCGGCATCCCGCTGAAGGATCTGGAGGCGGCGTTGCAGCGGCCGATCGACCACGTCGTTCACGAGCACGGGCAGGCGGTGGCCGACGCCGTCAACATCGGCCGCCGCCTGGCCGACACCCGCGGCGGGCGCAAGGCGGCGCGCCAGCTGGGGGCCATCGCCAAGCGCATGTTCGCCTTTGAGGCGGCTCCCACCATCGCCAAGGCCGGCTCATGCTGAGCCGCTTCCAGCAGCCGGCCGCCGCGGCGCCCGCCGAACCGCCGCCGGCGGTCGAGGGCGACCGCATGATCGCGCTGAAGGTCCGCCTGCATCAGCAATTGCTCGAGACCATCAATCTCTCGGCGATCGACCAGATGCCGCCCGAGCAGTTCCACCGCGAGATCGGCGAGGTGGTGCGCGAATTGCTGGCCCGCGAGCACGTCGCCATCAACGCCAAGGAAAAGCTGCAGCTGGTTTCGGACATCCTCGACGAATTGCTGGGCCTGGGGCCGCTGGAGCCGCTGCTCAAGGATCCGGGCGTCACCGACATCCTGGTCAACAGCTTTGCCCGGGTGTTCGTCGAGCGCAACGGCAGGCTGGAAATGACCGGGGTCACCTTCAAGGACGACCGCCACCTGCTTCGCATCATCAACAAGATCGTCTCGGCGGTGGGCCGGCGCGCCGACGAGTCGCAGCCGCTGGTCGACGCCCGCCTGGCCGACGGGTCGCGGGTCAACGCGGTGATTCCGCCGATCGCCCTCGACGGGCCGCTGGTGTCGATCCGCAAGTTCGCAGCCAAGCCCTACGACATCGCCCGGCTGGGGGAGAACGGGGCGCTGTCGGCGGCGATGGCGGGATTCCTTGCGGCGATCGTCAAGGGGCGGCTCAACATCATCATCTCGGGCGGCACCGGCTCGGGCAAGACCACGCTGCTCAACGCCATGTCGGCGGCGATCGATTCGGCCGAGCGCATCGTCACCATCGAGGACGCAGCGGAACTGCAATTGCAGCAGCCGCACGTCGCCCGCATGGAGACCCGCCCGCCCAACATCGAGGGGCGCGGCCAGATCACCCAGCGCGACCTGGTGCGCAACGCGCTCCGCATGCGCCCCGACCGCATCATCCTGGGCGAGGTCCGCAGCGGCGAGGCCTTCGACATGCTGCAGGCGATGAACACCGGCCACGACGGGTCGATGTGCACCATCCACGCCAACACCTGCCGCGACGCCGCCGCCCGCCTGGAGCAGATGATCGGAATGGCCGGGCTGGACATGTCGCAGCGTTCGATCCGCCAGCAGATCGCCTCGGCCGTCGACGTGGTGGTCCAACTCGAGCGCATGGGCGACGGCCGCCGCCGCCTGGTCAGCATCTGCGAGGTCACCGGCATGGAGGGCGACGTCATCACCATGAACGAGATCTTCCGTTTCCAGCGCGTGTCCACCGATGGCGCCGGACGCATCGTCGGCCATTTCCAGGCCACCGGCATCCGGCCGCTGTTCGCCGCCGACCTTGAAACCAAGGGCGTCCATTTTCCCGCCCACTTCTTCACTCCCGGCCAGGCGTGAGGGCGGATTGTGTCGACCGATGCCGTGGTCCTCGGCCTGGTGTTCGTCAGCGTGCTGCTGCTGGCCGATGGCGCGCTGTCGCTGCTGGGCGCCCGCCGCGGAGCCGACGGCAACCGCCTGCGGCCGAAGGGCGGCGGCGAGTCCCAGGCTGTCGCCCTGCGCAAGGGGGGGCGGCCGGAGCCGCTGTTGGCCTGGCTGGATGCCCGCCTGAGCCAGGCGGGAATGCGCCTGCCCGCCGAAAGGGCCGCGGTGGCGATGGCGGCGGCCACCGTCGCCGCCGGGATGGGGCTGGCCGGTGTCGTTCCGCTGCCGCTGCCGCTGGTGGCGGCGCCGGTGTTCGGCATCGGCGTGCCGCTGCTGGTGTTGGCGGCGCGGCGCCGGCGCCGGCTGGCGCGCTTCACCCGCCAGCTCCCCGCCGCGCTCGACACGGTGGTGCTGAGCCTGCGCGCCGGCCACCCGGTCAACGCCGCAATCGCCATGGTGGCGCGCAAGATGCCGGACCCGATCGGAACGGAATTCGCCGTCGTCTGCGACGAGATGACCTACGGCCTCGACCTGCGCGAGGCGCTGGTCAATCTCGGCCGGCGGGTTCCGGTCGAGGATCTTCACTTCCTCGTCGTCGCCATCCGCATCCAGATGGGCACCGGCGGCAACCTCGCCGGCCTGCTCGCAGCCTTGGCCCGGATGATGCGCGAGCGCGACAAGCTGCACGGCAAGATCAAGGCGCTGTCGGCGGAAGGGCGGCTGTCGGCGGTCATCCTGGCGGCGATGCCGTTCCTGGTGATCGCCGCGGTGACCGCCTTCAACCCGTCCTATTACGGCAGCCTGGCCGGCGACACCACCACCCGGGCGCTGGTGATCGGCGGGTTCTGCGGCCTGTTCCTTGGGGTCTTCCTGATCGCCCGCATGGTCCGGTTCAAGGTGTAGCCATGGACCCTTCCGCCTTTTCCCTGCCGCCGTGGACGCAGGAGTTCCTGCCGCAGGCCTTGCTGGCGGCGGCGCTGGCGGTGCTGGCCTGGGGGCTGACGGGGTCGTTCGGCGCGCGCGGGGAAATCCGCCGGCGCCTGGCGGCGGCGGGGCGGCGGGACACCGCTGCGCCGTCGTCGCTGCGCTACGGCCAGGTGCCGGACCTGCTGAAGCGCCTGATGGCGCCGATCGAGAACCAGTTGGACGCCGCCGACCCGGCCCGCGCCGCCCTGCGCCGGCTGATGCTTCAGGCGGGCTTCCCGTCGCCGCAGGCGGTGCCGGTGTATTTCGCCTGCCGTCTGGCAGCCGCCGCCGGTCTTCCTGCCGCGTTCCTGCTCGGCCTGCCGTTGCTGGCCAGCACCATGGCGGGGAGCACCGCCGCCGCGGTGGCGCTGGGTCTCGCCGGCATCGGCTACCTGCTGCCCGCCCTGTGGGTGGCGCGGCGACGGCGGTTGCGCCAGCGGCAATGCCGTGACGGCTTTCCCGATGCCCTCGACCTGCTGCTGGTGTGCGTCGAGGCCGGCCTGGGCCTGGATTCGGCCATCGCCCGGGTGGGCGAGGAAATCGGCATCGCCCACCCCCTGCTGGCCGAGCATTTCCATCTGGCGGCGCTGGAATTGCGGGCGGGCGCCAGCCGCGAGGACGCCCTGGTCAATTTCGCCGAGCGCATCGGAATCGACGAGATCACCACCCTGGTGGCGCTGCTGACCGAGACCGCGGCGCTGGGCGCCAGCATCGGCGACGCGCTCCGGGTCCACGCCGAGGATCTGCGCGCCTACCGCATGCTGCGGGCGGAGGAGAAAGCCCAGGAACTGGGGGTCAAGCTGTCGTTGCCGCTGGTCGGCCTGATCCTGCCGTCGCTGCTGACCATCATCGCGGCGCCCGCCTTGGTGCGCCTCGGGCAGGCGATCCACTCGATGAAAGGAGCACAGCCATGAAAACCGCCGCTATCCTGTTGCTGGGCCTGCTGTCCGCCTGTGTCCCGGACCAGGCCATGCGGCCGGCCGCGCCCGACGCGTTGCGCCGTGCCGACGCGGCGCTGGCCGAGGGGCGGCTCGACGACGCCGAGCAGGATTACGCCCGCGTGCTGGCGGCCGACGAGACCAATGCCGCCGCGCGGATCGGCGTGGCGGAAATTGCGTTGGCCCAGGGCGACGTGGCGCGGGCCCGCGACCTGTTCACCGATGCGGCGTCGAGTCCCGGCGCCGCGCCGACGGCGCGTCAGGGGCTGGGCCTGGCGCTGCTGCGGCAGGGGCGCGCGGATGCGGCGGCGGCCGAGTTGCAGGCGGCGGTGGCCGCCGACCCCGCCTTGTGGCGCAGCTGGAACGGGCTGGGCGTCTTTCACGACGGGCGGCGGGACTGGGCGGCGGCGGAAGCCGCCTACGATCGCGCCTCTGGCGGCGTCGGACGGTCGGCGGCGGTGGCCAACAACAAGGGCTTCTCGATGCTGCGCCAGGGGCGCTTCGCCGAGGCCGAGGCCCTGTTCACCGATGCCCTGCGGCTTCAGCCGGATTCGCGGACGGCGGAAAACAACCGGCGCATGGCCCTGGCGATGCAGGGCCGCTACGCCGAGGCCAGGGCGGGGGCGGCGGCGGACAGGCTTGCCGACGTGCTCAACGACATCGCGGTGGCGGCCACCGCGCGAAACGACCTGGCGACGGCCCGCGCCCTGCTGGTCGAGGCGATGGAGGCGAGCCCCTCCTATCACCAGACCGCCGCGGGCAACCTGGCCCGGCTGGACGGACGATAGGTTTCGGTGACAGTGCACTTTAATCCGAGGACGGCGGCGCTCACTTCCGCAGCGACGCGGCGATCGTCCACAGCTGCGCCAGCACCCCCAGCCGCCACAGCAGCGCCATCATCACGGCTGCGGCGGCGATGCCGGCGTAGAGGCCCCAGGGCTGGCGCTTCTCCGCGAAGGGGTCCGTGAGCGAACGCTCGGTGCCTTCGGGCAGCCTGGCCAGCTGGGTCAGGGCGGTGCCGAACGGGATGTTGATGCGGGCGCGGCTGTTCACCGCCCAGCCGTTGGCGTCGAGGATCGGGCCGAGGTTGCGCTGGTGCAGCTTGAACGAGGCGATCACCATCGAGGGACCCGACACCGCGATCGCCACGCCCGCCAGCGCCAGCGGTATCTGCCACCACGGCAGCGCCAGGAACCCGGTGACCACCGAGGCGATGGCGGTGCCGATGGCGCCCACCGCCAGGCCCAGGGCGGCGAAGATGCCGGCGAAGCGCCCGGCGTCGAAGGCCGCGGGCGCGGCGGCGGCCGGCGCTGCGGGCTTCGCCGGTGGGGTGGGCGCGGCGGGGGCGGCATGGGCCGGCGCAGCGGGCGCCGGGGCGGCCCGTGCCGCGGCCGCCTTCTCGATCTGCTGGGCGGCCAGCTTGCCGATCTTGCGGTAGGGCGCCCAGAACGATTGGCGCAGGCTGATGGGATGGTCGACGATGCGCACCACCGCCGCGTCCCAGTCGCCGCCCTGGCGGTCGTAGAACACGCCGTTGCGGCCGACCATCAACTGGTCGGAATCGCCGGCGGTGACGGCGGCGGCGAGGAACATCCGGTCCGCGCCGCCGCGGCGCACGCATTCGCAATAGACCAGGTAGATGCGGCTCAGGGTGGCGATGGCGGCGTGCTTCTCGGGGTCCTCGACCCGTACGCACAATTCGCACGAGCGGCCGTCGAGATACAGCGTCCCGGCCTGGAACACCGCCTTGTGCCGGTGAGTGTAGAAGTCGCGGAAGGCGACGAAATTGTTGATCAGGGCGACGAGGTCGCGGCAGCAGCGCAGCAGCTTGTCGACGGAGGCGATGGCCGCGGCCTCGGCTTCCAGGGCGAGATCCCGGGCGATCAGGTCGGCAATCGCCGCGCGCGCCCCGGCGTCGAGGATCGCCTTGACCCGGGCGGCGCCGAGTTGGGCCACCGGAACCGCGGGCTTGTCCGCCTGCCAGGCGTTCCACGCGGCGAATGTGTCCTTGACCGCCGCCCAATCCTGAACCGACAGGGCGTCGCGCCGGCCGAGCAGCGGCGTCACCGTCAGCGTCCGGAAGCGGGCCATAGCGACCGCCCAGGCGGGATTGAGTCCATCGTCCAGCGGCAGAGTCGCCCGCGTCCCCACAGCCGCCAGCGGGAATTCGGCCAGTTCGCCCAGCCCCGGCGACAGCAGGCGCGGGGCCAGCGCCGCCCAATCCTCGGCGGACCGGTTGAGCGGCTGGGCGGCGCGGGCGTCGAAAGCGGCCAGGGCCGAGCGGGTGAACCAGTCCTCGATCTTGGCGGCCACCGCGGCCACCGCCTCGGCGGCGGCATCGCTGGCCTCGCCCAGCGGGCGCAGGGCGGGTTCGGCCTCGGCCCTGTCCGCCCAGGCGGCGAAGGTGTCCGCCGCCGCGAAGAAGGCCGCGGCCTTGTCCGCCGACACGCCCGGCAGGCCGCTGCGGTCGGTCTCGGCGCCGACGCAGAGGATCACGTCCTCGATCATCGCGCGCAGGGCGGGATCGTCGACGATCTCGGCCGGGATGATGCCGTCGCCGTTGAAATCGTTGGCGGAGAACACCTCCGCGACGCCGCTGACGTCGGCCAGGGTGATGGTGTCGGCGTTGGCCTTGCCGCTCTTGGCGAGGATGCGCCGGGCCGCCGCCAGCACCGCCCGCCCGCCCTCGGTCGAATCGTCGATGGCGGCGAGCGGCAGGCTGTCGGCGCCGTCGAGCAGCCGGTCGGCATGCACCAGCAGGCCGACGGCCCACTCCACCGCGGCGACCACCTCGCGGGCGCGGATGCGGCCGTCGCCGTCGCTGTCGATGATGTCGAGGGTGCGCGGGTCCAATTCGATCCCCCGCGTCGGGCAGCTCAGCGCCGCCCACAGCTTCTGGTCCAGCCGGCCGAGATGGGCCAGCGCCCGCCCGCTGTCGAGCCGCACCTGGTCGAACCCGCCTGCGCGGAAGAACTTCCAGCGAATGGCGCTGTCGGCGGTGTCGGTCATGGCAGGTCCCCCAGGGTAGGGGGACGATCATGCCGGAAGCGGCGACCAAGGCAAGCTTCATCCGATGGAGCGGGCCGCCGCGCCCACCCCGCTGAAGGTCCTGCCGGTCCCTCCCAAGAGGGAGGGGGCATACCCAGTCCGGCATCAATAGTGACACAATCGGGAACGGGGGGTTGATCTGGAATTGGTGGTGGGGCATGCTGCGCCCGCTGGCCCTGAGCGCAAGTTCAATGGACCAAGAGGCAGCTTTACGCCGATCGCCATGGGGATCGGCGGCGGTTGGGCATTGCGGTCGTTGTCGACGGGGTCTGAAGACCTGAAAAACCGAGGAGGGAATCAATATGACGCATCGTGCTTTGGTCACTGGCGGCTCCGGGGGCATCGGCCTCGCCATCGCAAAGAAGTTCCGCGCCCTGGGCTATGAAGTCCATATCTTCGACGTTGCCGAAGAGACCCTGAACGCGCGTTGCAAGGAAATCGGTGCGACCGGCCACGTGGTCGACGTCGCCAACTACGCCGCCGTCGAAGCCGCTGTGAAGAGCATCCAGGAAAAGAGCGGCCCGATCGACATTCTGGTCAACAATGCCGGCATCACCCGCGACGGCTTCATCCACAAGATGAGCCGTGAGAACTGGGACCTGGTGATGAACGTCAACCTGGGCTCGTGCTTCAACACCGTCCGCGCCTTGGCGCCGTCGATGCGCGAAGCCGGCTGGGGCCGCATCGTCAACATCTCGTCGATGAACGGCGAGAAGGGCCAGTTCGGCCAGGGCAATTACTCCGCGGCGAAGGCCGGCATGATCGGCTTCACCAAGGCGATCTCGCAGGAACTGGCCGGCAAGGGCGTCACCGCCAATTGCGTCGCCCCCGGTTTCACCCTGACCGACATGACCGCCAAGATGAAGCCGGAGATTCTGGCTGGCGAAACGGCGAAGATTCCCGCCGGTCGCATGGGCACCGTCGACGACATCGCCGATGCCGTCGCCTATCTGGCCAGCGACGCCGCCGGGTTCGTCACCGGCCATGTTCTGTCCGTCAACGGCGGCCAGTACATGTAGGTATCTTTGGGGATCGGCGCCCTTAAGGGGGGCCGATCCCCGTCTTTCCCGGGGGCGGCACCATGGCGGCAACGGAAGCTGCGACGCAGCCCCGCACGGATGCCAAGTCCGGTTCCCTCGGCAAATCGGCCGAGGCGTATGTCGCCTTCGCCTTCGCCGCGGCCGACCTGCTGATGGAAGTGGGCACCGACGGGCGTGTGATCTTCGCCATCGGCGCCTCGATGGCGCTGGTCGGCCGGCCGGCGCGCCTGCTCGCCAATTCCTCGTTGCCCGACCTGTTCGTCGCCGCCGACCGCCCGCGGGTCGACAAGGTGCTGCGGCGCATGGGCGGCGGCGCCCGCGTCCGCCATGCCCTGCTGTCGGTCCAGTTCCCCGGCGGCGAGCGCGTGCCGGTGGCGCTGTCCGGCTATCCCCATCCCGACCACGAAGGCCGCCTGCTGTGCGTGCTGACCCACGGCGGCGGACTGGCCATGCCATCGGTCGAGCGCCGCGAAGGCGAATTGCTCGACAAGCGCAGTTTCGAGTCGCTCGCCAACAACATGATGCGGGAAAGCGGCGGGGCGCCGGACGAGGACGACGGCTACCGCCTCACCCTGCTGGATTTTCCCGAACTGGCCGAACTGCGCCAGCGCGCCGGCGCGGTCAAGACGGCGGAATTCATCGCCCGCTTCACCGAATACCTGCGCCAGTGCTCGGTCGGCGGCGATTCCGCCGGTGAGCTGGGCCAGGCCAAATACGGCCTCCTGCACGGCCCCGAGGTGACGCCCGCGCAGATCGAGGACACCGTCCAGACCCTGATCGCCTCGGTGGTCGGCGGCAATATCGCCCGCCCGATCGAGGCCCGGACGATGGATCTGGACACCGGGGGGCTGTCGGGGCGCGAGGCGGCGCGGGCGCTGGCCTACACCATCAACGCCTTCGCCAACGACGAGGATACCGGCATCCTCCAGCTGGCCGACGCGGCGCGCCCCAAGCTGTCGTCCACCGTCGGTCAAATGCGCGAGGTAAAGTCGGTGATCGATACCGGCGACTTCGATCTCCATGTCCAGCCGATCGTCGACTTGTGGAACAACGCGGTGCACCACTTCGAGTTCCTGGTGCGCTTCCGCGGCGAGGAAACCTCGCCGTTCAGCACCGTCACCTTCGCCGAGAGCGTCGGCCTGTCGGGCGAATTGGATTGCGCCATCCTCCGCCGGGCGATCGACTTCATGCGCGGCGACGTCGGCGGCGACGAGGCGTTGAAATTCGCCGTCAACATCTCGGGCCGGTCGCTGGGCAGCGCCAGCACGGCGGCCCGGCTGCTCACCCTGTTGCAGGAGGCGCGCGACCTGCGCGGGCGGCTGCTGTTCGAGGTGACCGAATCGGCAGAGATCGCCGATCTCGTCGCCGCCAACGCGGTCATCCAGGAAGTCCGCGCCCTCGGCCATCCCGTCGGGCTCGACGATTTCGGCGCCGGTTCGGCCGCCTTCCATTATTTGCGGGCGCTCAAGGTCGACCACGTCAAGATCGACGGCAGCTATGTCCGCGATCTCCAGTCCAGCGGCGACAACGTTCCCTTTCTCAAGGCCATCGCCCAGCTCTGCCGCGAGTTGCGGGTGGCCACCATCGCCGAGCACATCGAGAACGAGGGAACCGCCAACCTGCTCAAGGTCTACAACGTCCGCTACGGCCAGGGATATCATTTCGGCAAGCCGTCGCTGCCGCGTTTCCACAAGGCCGGCGCCAAGGCGTCGTGGGTGTCGCCGACCATCCGCTGGCGCAACGGCCTGCTCTATTTCGGCCCCGAGGTGTCCGGCGGCGGCGAGCCCGCCTGACCCGCGCGGTTCCGTCAAACGGATTTGAACGATCCCGCCGTCACCGGCTGCTGTTGGCCGCGGCGTGCTTCGGCCTCGGCGCGCACCCGCAGCGCCTTCTGATGCAATTCGCCGCGGTCCCATTCCGGCCGTTCGCCCTTGGCGGCAAGGAATTCATCCCATTCGCGGCGCCACAAATCCACCGCCCAGCGCATGCCGAAGGCGTCGATCACCCGCTCCGGCGCATGCGCCCAGTCGATGCGGTTCCAGCCGAGGAAGCGCGGCAGCGAGGTGCGGTCCTCGGGCCATGGCCGGTAGCCGACGAGGTGGCCGGGGTCGGCGGGGTCGTTCATCACCTCGACCCGGTCCGCCTCTTCCGCCGGCGCCAATTGCAGCGACGGCGACGCCTTGAGCGCCACCAGTTCCGCTTCCAGCGCGGCGATCGTGGCCCGCAGCCGTTCGGCTTCCTCGCCATTGCCGCTTCGCGCCTGGCGTTTCAGCTTCTCCCGGTATCGCCGCTGCCGTTCGGCATTGCTCAGCGCCATCGCTCATCCTCCGATCGCTGCACGATACGGGACGTTACGTAACCACACAAGCTGCGGCCGGCTCCGCTCCGGCGCCTCGGCAATTATTTTTCCCTGTCCCCAACTGAGGACTGTGGGCGCCGTCGGTTCCACATACCATCCTTATGCCGACGCTGCGGGTTTGGTCACCCCACCCCCCGACCAAGCCCATCGCCCAAGCAGCGTCGGCAACCCTCCCTTGCCAGCCGAAAGTTCCCACCGCGAGCGAAGCAAATTGAGGGGGGCGCCCATTTCCGGTATTGTCGGCCGGTCGGCGAGGCCGCGGACGGGGCCAGGGGTGGCCCGGGGGGGAGCGATGCGTTTCCTGCTTTTCGTTGGTGCCGCCTGCGCGATTCTTTGTCGCGTCCAGCCGTGCGTTGCGCAGGCGATGGATTACGGCGGCCTCGAGGCGATGTTCGGCGAGCCCGTCACCACCTCGGCCACCGGTTCGCCGCAACGGGCCGCCGACGCACCGGTGGCGATGGAGATCATCACCGCCGACGACATCCGCCGCTCGGGCGCCAATTCCATCCCCGAAATCCTGCGCTTCGTCGCCGGGGTCGATGTTCGCCGCTACGGCGTCTCGGATTCCGACGTCGGCATCCGCGGCTACAACGAGCCCAACAGCCCGCGGGTTCTGGTGCTGGTCAACGGCCGCCAGGTCTATGTCGATTACTATGGCTACACCGCCTGGCCGACCCTGCCGGTGCAGCTTGAGGAAATCCGCCAGATCGAGGTGATCAAGGGGCCGAACTCGGCGCTGTACGGCTTCAACGCGGTGGGCGGCGTCATCAACATCGTCACCTTCGACCCCATCTTCGATTCGGTCAACGAGATGACCGTGCGCGCCGGCAGCCGGGGCGAGCACCAGGTCTCGGCCGTCGGCACCATGCATTTCGGCGACCGCGCCGGGGTGCGGGTCTCGGCGAGCGAGCACCAGATGAGCGAGTGGTCGGTGTCGCAGATGCCGCTGACCCCGGTCAACAACGGCACCGCACCCTATTCCGGGCAGCCCCACACCTGGAGCACCTATGTGCATGGCCGGGCCACCACGCGCTCGGGCATCGAGTTCTCGGCCGAGGGCGACGCCGGCGAGGCGGAACAGTTCGAGGTGACCATCGGCGGCTGGCCGGCGACCACGTCCTATGCCTACAACCGCCAGAAATTCGGCGTCGGCGGCGAAACCCCGGTCGGCTTCGTCAACCTCAGTGGATACCGCAACTTCATGCGGTACAACTATTATGCCGGTTTCAACTGCGTCACCTGCACCAGCATCGACAACACCCTCTACGTCCTCCAGCTGAGCGACCTGATGAAGCCGGCGGCGGATCACGCCGTCCGCCTGGGGGCGGAATACCGCAGGAACCGGGCCGGCGGCACCATCTTCCCCGGCGAGCAGATCGGTTTCGACCTGTTCGCCGCCGACGCCATGTGGAACTGGCAGATCACGCCCGAACTGGCTCTGACCAATTCCGGCCGTATCGACCACATGGTCACCTCCTTCCAGGGCGACGTCGACCCCGACGTCCAGTACACGGCCAGCCAGTACGACGGCCACTCGTTCACCCAGCCGAGCTATAATTCCGCCCTCGTCTACAAGCCGACGGCCGTCGACACCGCGCGTCTATCGACCGCCCGCGCGGTGCAGATTCCCAACCTGTACGACCTGTTTCCCGAGCCGGTCGCCGGGTTCCAGAATCCGTCGCTGCAGGGCAGCCCGTTCCTCAAGCCCGCCATCATCATGAACTACGAGGTGGATTACACCCGCGCCTTGCCGCGGATCCTCTCCACCGCGCAGTTGGCGCTGTATCACCAGACCACCCGCGACTTCCTGGCGTTGCCGGGCGACGCCGGGATGGACTCGCTGTTGGCCGCCCCCAGCGGGCAGTTGGACGGCTCGGGCAAACCCGAGACCGTCGCCTATCCGCTCAACATCGGGCAAAGCACCGCCAACGGCGGCGAAGTATCGCTCAAGGGGGCGGACCCCGATGGCTGGCGCTGGAAGGCGAGCTATGCCTACATTTTCATCAAGGACCACATCTCGGTGAACCGGGATTTGAGCAATCCCGCCGACAGCTCGATCGACAACCAGCGCCAGGCGCCGCGCAGCGTCGTCAATTTCGGCCTCGGCCGCACCTGGGGGCCCTGGGAGGCCGACGTCGCCGGCCACTGGCAGTCTTCCTGGGACGACATCCTGGTGATGAGCGGCAACGCCGCCAATTCCCTGAAGCCGGCATACCGCGTCCACATCGACGACTACCTGACCATGAACGCGCGGGTGGGCTACAGCCCCATCGACAATGTCACCCTGGCGGTGACCGGCGAGCAGCTGAACCACACGGTTCTCCGGCAGACCGGGGCGGCGCCGAGCGAACGCCGCATCCTCGGCGTCTTCACCGCCCGCTATTGACGCGCCGACATGCCAGCCCCCGCACCCAACCGCCGCATCCGATCATTCCGCCGCCGATGGATCGCGGCCCTGATTGCGTGCCTGCTGGCGCCGCCGGGCGCGGCGGCGGCGACATCGCTGAAGGACATCCAGATCGGCATCCGCGGGGTCGAATTCATGGTCGACCCGCCGCGCGGGCAGGTCGAGGTCGCCATCATCGACGATGGCCAGAACAAAGCCTCGGTGCAGGACGCCCAGTCGATCGTCGGCTGGCTGGCCGCCGCCAAGGGCACCAAGGTGGAGTTCGTGCCGATGCTCACCGACGTGCACGGGCTGGAAAAGGCGGCCTCCTTCCGCATCGCCATCATCGCCGCCGGCATGGAGTCACATTTCGCCGAGATCCTCGACTTCGCCCGGCGCCACAACACGCTGACCATCACCGCGGACCTCGCCTGCGTGCGCATCGGCGCCTGCGTCCTGGGCGTCGCCACCGAGCCGAACGTCGAAGTGATCGTCAGCCGGCAGGCATCGGCGACATGCGGCGTGGATTTCGTTCGCGCCTTTCGTATGATGGTCAAGGAATACTGAAAGGCGGCGACGGTGGCGCGACCAGGCAGGCACGGGGATCCGGTCAAACTCGGACGGCTGCAAAGCCCGCTGTCCCTGGTGTTCCGGGTTGGCTTGCTCCCGGTGGTGATCGTCGTGGTGATGGCCGCGCTGTTCTACCTGGGCAACGCCGCGGTGAATACCCAGCACGAGGCGATGACCGCGGTGGTCGAGACCGACCTTGAAAGCACCGCCCATTTGGCGCGGATCAACACCCGCCTGCAAAGCGCCAACGCCGACCTCTACCGCCTGATGACGCAGGCGGCGGCGGGCACCGGCGCCGCTCCCGACATGGAGGAGCTGGCCGGGCGCATCGAGGCCATCGTCATCGATCTCAAGGCCTATCGCGACAGCGAGGCGGCGATCGCCCAGCGGGCGACGCTCGACGAATTCATCGACGGGCTGAGCCTCTACAAGGGGGCGATCGCGTGGGTCGCGTCGATGCTCGAAGTCGACTTCAAGGCCGCGGTCGCCTTCATCACCCCCTACAACTCGCTGATCGACAAGCTGTCGCGCCAGCTTACCGCGATCATCGCCGAGACCACCGCCAAGGCCGAGATGCGGGCGGCGACGTCGTCGGCGGCGCTCCAGCAGGTGGCCTATTACTACGTCATCGCCGCCGTCGTGGTGTGCGTCCTGGTGTCGCTGTTCGCCTATGTGATGAGCCGGCGCCACCAGGTCCTCTACCACGCCGCCCGCATCAAGACCGAGCAGGTCGAAACCCTGCTGAACAATTCCGGCCAGGGATTCCTGTCCTTCGGCGCCGATCTGGCGGTGGCCGACTGGTACAGCCGGGCCTGCGAGGGGATGTTCGGCCGGGTGCCCGCCGGCAAGGCCGCCGACGACCTGATGTTCCCCGACGACCCCCATGCCCGCGAGCTGATGCGCGCGGCGGTGGCGTCGGCGACCGCCGCCGAGCCGGCGCGGCGCTCGGTGATCCTGTCGCTGCTGCCCAACGAGGTCGACCTGGGCGGCAACACGCTGGAGGCGGAATACCGGCCGCTCGACGACGGCAGCATCATGGTGGTGCTGACCGACGTCACCGAGGCGCGCGTCCTGGCCCGCCAGGTGGAACGCGAACGCAAGCGGCTGGAAATGATCGTCGCCGCGGTCACCGACGGCCAGGACTTCTTCGACGCGGTCGAGGCTTTCCGTGCCTTCATCGGCCCCGGCCTCGGCGCCTTGGCCGCCTCGGCGACGCCCGCCGAGGTGATGGCCGAGGCCTACCGCGAGGTCCACACCTACAAGGGCACCTTCAACCAGTTCGGCTTCCAGCACCTTCCCGCCGCGCTGCACGACCTCGAGGGCCGCCTCCAGGGCCTGCGCGATCTGCCCGAACCGCCCTCGGCCGAGACCGTGCGCCGCCTCATCGTCGAGGCCGGCTGCCTGGTTCGGCTGGATACCGACCTGGTGAGCGTCCGCGAGGCGCTGGGCGACGATTTCGTCGATAGCCGCGGCACCATCACCCTGACGCTGGCCGACGTCAAGCGGCTGGAGGAACTGGCCGGGCGGCTGCGTGCCACGGCGATGCCAGAGGTGCGGGAATTGTGCGACCGCCTGTCGGCGCTCCGGCGCATCTCGTTCAAGGCGGCGCTGGCCGATTTCGACCGCCTGGTCCAGCGGGTGGCGGAACGCTGCGACAAGGAGGTCGCCCCGGTGGAGGCTTCCGGCGACGACATCCGCGTCGATCCGGATCGCTTCATGCCGCTGCTGCGCGCCCTCGGCCATCTGTTCCGCAATGCCGTCGACCATGGCATCGAGGATCCCGATACCCGCATCGCCGCGGGCAAGGACGAGTGCGGCGTCATCCGCTGCACCCTGACCGAAGGGGCCGGCGGCTTCGCCGTCGAGATCGCCGACGACGGCGCCGGCATCGACCGCGAGGCCCTGCGCCGCCGCGCCGCCGAATGCCGCGGCGAGGCCGTCGCCGCCCAGCTGTCCGACGCGGAAATCGACGATCTGGTGTTCGAGCAGGGGGTCTCGACCCGCACCGAGGTATCCAATATTTCCGGACGCGGCGTCGGCCTGGCCGCCGTGCGCGCCGCGGTCCAAGCCCTGGGCGGCACCGTGCGGGTGGACAGCCGTCCCGGCCAAGGCACTCGCTTCACCCTTACCCTGCCCAACCCCGACGTCGCGTCGAAGGAGGCCGCATGAACTTCGATCGCACCATCCTGCCTCGCATCATGAAGGCCGTGGTCTGGCGCACCTGCAACGTATTGGAGCGCGAGACCGGCGTCACCGTCACCGAGACCGCCACCGAATTGCGCGACGTCAACGTGCTGGCGCTGCACGAGGCCACCGTCATCGTCGGCATCGGCGGCGCGGTGAGCCTGCTGATCGCCTTCAGCTTCAAGCGCCGCCTGCTGGAACGCATGTGCGACCGCTACACCAATGGCATCGACATCGCCGATTACGGCCGCGAGTTCTACCTTAAGGAAACGGCCGCGGAAATCGTCAACACCATCATTGGCTTGTGCATGGGTGATTTCCACGACGGCAATGAACTGATAACGTTGTCGCCGCCGGCCATCATCGAAGAAGCGCGGAGCATCCGCCGCCCGAGAAATGCGGTGTTCTCCTGCATCGCGCTGAAGTCGGGGAGCAGCGGTTTGGAAATCAACTTTGTCGGTCCACGCCATCTGTTCGATGAACGCTTAAATGTTGTTGCAAGGGGGGCGTGAATGCAACGCCTGAACGTACTCGTCGTCGATGATTCGCTGATCACCATCAAGAAGGTGACGGCCATGCTGGAAACCCTCGGCCACAAGGTGGTGCGCACCGCCCTGACCGGCGCCGAGGCAATGGTCGCCTACCAGCACAGCGCGCCCGACCTGGTCACCATGGACATCACCATGCCCGACATGGACGGCATCGAGGCGACCAAGCGCATCGTCAACGCCTTTCCCCAGGCTCGCATCATCATGGTGACCTCGCACGGGCAGGAGCAGATGGTGCTGAGTGCGCTGGAGGCCGGCGCCAGCGGCTACGTGCTGAAGCCGATCAAGATGGAGAAATTGACGGCGATGATCGCCAAGGTGCTGAAACTCAAGCCGATGGACTGAGGCATGGCGGATCAGCAGCGGGTCTCCCTCGACGTCGTTCTCGATGCGATTCCGTTTCCCATCTACATCGCCGACATCGCCAATTTCGAACTCCTGTTCATCAATCGCGCGATGCGCGAGCGGCTGCAGGGATCGAGCGGCCGCACGTGCCACGAACGGGTGTTCTTCCGCGAGCGGCCCTGCGAGTTCTGCCGGATTCCCGAATTGCTGGGCAAGGCCGACTGGAGCGTCTTCGAGCTGTTCAACGACGTCGACGACCGCTGGTACCAGACCCAGGAGATGCTGATCTCGTGGTTCGACGGGCGCACCGCGAAATACGCCATCGCCGTCGACATCACCGCCCAGAAGGAGGTGCAGAACGCGCTGGCCGAGGCCCATGCCGAACTCGCCCTGAAGAACCGCCACCTCAACGCCGCCATCGGGCGGGCCGAGGCGGAGGCGCGGACCAAGGCGTCGTTCCTGGCGGTGATGAGCCATGAAATCCGCACGCCGGTGAACGGCATCCTGGGGATGGCGCAATTGGCGCTCGACCTTGCCGTCGACCCGGTTCAGCGCAGGTACCTCGAGACCATGATCGAGGTGGGCGAGACCATGACCGCGGTGCTCTCCGACACGCTCGACTTCTCCAAGCTGGAGGCGGGTGGCGTGGTGCTCGAGCGCGGCCGGTTCGACCTGCGCCACACCGTCAACACCGTCGCCCAATTGCTGTCGTCGCGCGCCGGCGAGAAGGGCCTCGAACTGACCGTGCAGATCGCGCCCGAGGTGCCCGACTGGCTGGTCGGGGACGCCACCCGCCTGCGCCAGATCCTGCTCAACCTCACCACCAACGCCATCAAGTTCACCCAGGCCGGCCGGGTCACCATCGATGTGGCGTGCGCGCCCGGCTCTCCCCGCCGCCTGCGCTTCGAGGTGATCGACACCGGGATCGGCATCTCCGAGGAGGCGCGCCGCAACCTGTTCCAGCCCTACGGCCAGGCCGACGCCAGCATCTCGCGGCGGTTCGGCGGGACCGGGCTGGGGCTGGTGATCTGCCGCGAACTGGTCGAACTGCACGGAGGCACGATCGGCGTCGACAGCGTCGAGGGCGAAGGCAGCCGGTTCTGGTTCCTGCTTCCCTGCGAAGAGGCGCCGATGGCGGAGCCGTGCTCGTCCAGGGACGCCGTCATCGCCGCGACGCCGCCGCTGTCGGTCCTGGTGGCCGAGGACATCGACCTCAATCGCCTGGTGGTCACCGCCCTGCTGGAACGGCTCGGCCACAGCGTCCACTGCGTCGGCAACGGGCAGGATGCGGTCGAAGCCTGCCGCGCCGGCGCCTTCGACATCGTCCTGATGGACGTGCGCATGCCGGTGATGAACGGGCTGGACGCCACACGCGCCATCCGCGCCGGCGGCGGGCCCTCGGCCGATGTGCCGGTGATCGCGCTTACCGCCGGCAGCGCCGCGGACGAATGGGCGGCCTGCCGCGAGGCCGGGATGGACGCACTGCTGCCCAAGCCGTTCCGTGAACGGAACCTGCTGGACATCCTGGCCGAATGGGGCGGGCGGCGGTCGCAGCCGGCCGACGTGGCGCCGCCGGCGATGCCCGACGCCACAGGCTGCATCGACGTCGACACCCTGGTCGAGCACCTCGGCCTCGACACGGTCCGCGGGCTGGCGGACGACTATGCCGGCTGCAGCCGGATCCAGCTGGCGGAAATCGCCACCGCCGCCGCCGCCGGCCACGGCGAGGCGCTGGCCAACGCCGCCCACGGCCTCAAGGGTTCCGCCGGCTTCCTCGGATTGACCGCCGTCACCCGCCTGGCCCAGCAGGTTGAAGCCGCCGCCCGCGAGGACATCGGCTTGGCGTCGTCGCTTGCCGCCGACCTGCCGGCGACCAACGAAGCCGCGCTCTCCTGGCTGAGCCAGCGCTTCCAGATGACGTGACGGGCGTCACTTAATTCCTTTTGGTGGGTTGTGCGGTCGCGCCCGTGGTGTGTATCCTGGGTTGGGGTGCGGCCGACGCCGAATGGAATGTCGCGATGCCGGTTGTTGAATGGAACGATGATTTGAGCGTCGGGGTGGCAGCTCTCGACCGCGATCACAAACGCCTGATCGGGTATCTCAACCAACTGGCCGAGGCCGTCGGCAACGGGCATTCCGTTCGGGTGATGGGCGGCGTGCTGCGCAAGCTGTCGGACTACACCAACGCCCATTTCGCAGCCGAGGAAGCGCTGATGGCGGAGGCCGGCTATCCCGGCCTGGAGGCGCATCGCGCCATGCACCAGATCCTGGCCGAGGAGGTGCGGCGTTTCCATCGCGAGTACAAGGTCGACCCCCGTCCGTTCGTGGCGGCGGAGCTGGTGGATTTCCTGCGCGACTGGCTGGTCGGGCACATTCTGACCGTCGACATGCTCTACCGGCCGGCGTTGGCGCATACGCGGGCGGCGGAGAAGACGGCCCGGCGGTCGCGGGTCAGTTCACGAGAACCCACTCTCTGTTCCTGATCTCGACCAGATGGAAGGCATCGGGCCCGAGGCCCAGGTGGTCGGAAGCCGACATGGTGACGATGCCGGCGGTTCCGACGTAGCCGCGGGTCCGCTCGATGGCGTCGCGCAGCCCGGCCTTGTCGGTCGAGCCGGCCCGCCGGATGGCGTCGACGGCGATCGAGAAGGCGTCGTAGGCGTGGCCGGCCAGCATGTCGACCTCGGAATGCCACCGCGCCTCGTACGCCGCCTTGAACGCGGCGACCACCGGCTTCTGCGGGTCCGTCGCGGCCAATTGGTCGGCCACCGCGAGGGCGCCGGCGGGTAGCCGGATGCCGTCTGCGGCGGCGCCGGTCAGGCGCAGGAACTCGTTCGAGGCGACCCCGTGCGACTGGTAGACGGGCACCGCCAGCCCGAGTTGCCGGAGGTTGCGCGTCGCCACCGCCGGGCCGGTGCCGGTGCCGAAGATGAACAGCGCCTGCACCCCGGCGGCGGCGCGGATGCGGGTGAGCTGCGGGGTGACGTCGGCATCCTTGGGGGCATAGGTTTCGTCGGCAATCACCTCGATGCCGTGCTGCGGCGCCAGCAGCAGGCACTGGTCGTGCCCTGACTTGCCGAAGCCGACGTTCTCGGACAGCAGGGCGATCCGGGTCAGGCCGCGGTGGCGCATGTCGTCGAACACCGTGCCGGCCGCCATGCGGTCGGTCTGCGGCACCTTGAACACCCATTTCCGCACCGGTTCGACGATGCCGATCCCGCCGCCCATGGAGATGTAGGGGATCTCGGCGCGCTCGATGGTGGCGAGGACCGCCATGCTGGTCGGCGTCCCCGAGCCGCCGAGGATGATGTCGACGCGGTCGTTGTCGATCAGCCGCTTGACCAGCATGGCCGCCCTCTCGGGGTCCGAGCCGTCGTCGTAGGACACCAGCCGCACCTGCCGCCCGTCGACGCCGCCCTCGGCGTTGAGCCGTTCCACCAGCATGTCGAGGGCCTTGCGTTCCGGTTCGCCCATCGGCGACATCACCCCGGTGGCCGACAGGAACGCTCCGATCCGGATGTCTTCGGCCGCCCGGGCGCCACCCGCCGCCAGCACCGCCGCGATCAACGCAATCCGCCACCACATTCGCGATCCCTCCCCGTCGGCTCACCCGTTTGGTTTAGCCGAAGCAGCCCTTGCGGTCGAGCCGGGAACAGGGGAGGCCGCAGGGGCGTTGACACCCACGCCATGATTTCCCTGCGCATCGCCATAGTACTGCTGGCTTCCGCAATCGGGTTGACTTCCGGCCCCGCCTGGGCGGAGCGTCCGCTGACCGGCATCGCCTCATGGTACGGCCCGCATTTCCACCTCCGTCCCACCGCGCTGGGCGAGATCTTCGACCGCAACGGCCTGACCGCGGCCAGCCGCAGCCTGCCGCTGCCCAGCATTGTCCGGGTCACCAATCTCGACAACGGGCGCTCGGTGGTGCTGCGGGTCAACGACCGCGGCCCCTACCGATCGGGGCGGATCATCGACGTCTCCGAGCATGCGGCCCAATTGCTGGGGTTCCACCGCCAGGGCCTGGCGCAGGTGCGGATCGACGTCCTGCCGGCGGCGACGCATCGGGCGGCGATGATTCGGTTGGCCAAGCGATAGCGAGACCGCTGGCCGCCGTGGTAGATATCATTCCATGAATCGCAAGAATCGACGGGCATCCGCCAAGTCCAACCACGGCCAGGACGTCGGCGCCCTGGTGCGCCAGGCCTTCACCTGCCACGACCGGGGAGCGCTGGCGGAATGCGCCGCGTTGCTGCGCCAGGCGATCGGGCAGTCTCCGGCGGATGCCCAGCTCCACAGCAATCTCGGCATCGTCCTCCAGCAGATGGGGCGGGGCGTGGAAGCCTTGGCCGCCTGCACGCGCGCGGCGCAATTGGCCCCCGCCTTGCCCGAGTGCCACTTCGCGCTTGGCGGTGCGCTGGCCGCCCTGGGCCGGGCCGAGGAAGCGGCCGCCGCCTTTGCCCGGGCGGTGGCGCTGAAGCCGGCCTATGTCGAGGCCCAGGTCAATCTCGGCAACGCGCTCCGGGCGCTCGGCCGGTTCGAGGAGGCGGTCGCCGCCTACCGCCAGGCGGCGGCGCTGGCTCCCGAGGTGGCGGCGGTGCACGCCAACCTCGGCAACGTCCTGGCCCAGCTCGGCCGCGCCGACGAGGCGATCGCCGCCCTGCGCCGCGCCGTCGGCCTGGCGCCGGGCTTCGCCGAGGGCCATTCGAACCTCGGCAACGCGCTGACCGAGGCGGGCCGCCTCGACGATGCGGTCGAGGCCCACCGGCGGGCCGTCTCGCTGGCGCCGGCCGTCGCCGAATTGCACTTCAACCTGGCCGACGCGCTCGCCCGCGGGGGGCGGGACGAAGAAGCGATCGCCGCCTGGCGCCGCGCCCTCGCCCTGAAGCCCGATTATGCCGACGCCCACTACAATCTCGGCAACGCGCTGTCCGTCGCCGGGCGGCTCGACGAGGCGCTGGCGGCCTACCGCCAGGCGGCGGCCCTCGCCCCCGACCATGCCGAATCCCGCTACAACGGCGCGCTGGCCCTGCTGCTGAAGGGGGATTGGCGGCAGGGATGGGAAGACTATGAATACCGCTGGCGCCGGCCCGGCGCGGCGCCGCGCCGCTTCGAGGCGCCGCAATGGGATGGCGCGCCGCCGGCTGGCCGGACGCTGCTGCTGCTGCATGCCGAGCAGGGCCTGGGCGATACCATCCAGTTCGCCCGGTTCGCCGCGTCCTGCGGCGGCCCGGTGGTCCTCGAAGTGCAGCCGCCGCTGGTCGCCCTGCTGCAAGGACTGGCGGGGACCGAACGGGTGGTCGCCGCGGGGGCCGCCCTGCCGCCCTTCGACAGCCATCTTCCACTGATGAGCGTGCCCCGGGTTCTCGGCCTGGGCCCCGACCGGGTCGCCGCCGCGCCCTATCTGACCGCCGATCCCGAGCGCGTATCCGCCTGGCGGCGGCGCCTGGGCGACCACGGATTCAAGATCGGCATCGTCTGGCAGGGCAATCCGGATTCACCGGTCGAAAAAGGCCGCTCGATCCCGCTCGCCTGCTTCGCGCCGCTGGCCCGGGTGGCAGGAACCCGGCTGATCAGCCTGCAGAAGAATCACGGTTGCGAACAGCTGTCCAGCCTGCCCGCGGGCATGGCGGTGGAAACGCTGGGCGACGATTTCGACGCCGGCCCGGGCGCCTTCCTCGACACCGCGGCGGTGATGCAGGGGCTCGACCTGGTGGTGACCTCGGACACCGCGGCCGCTCACCTGGCCGGGGCGCTCGGCCGGCCGGTGTGGATCGTGCTCAAGCGCGTGCCCGACTGGCGCTGGCTGATGGACCGCGACGACTCGCCCTGGTACCCGACGGCGCGCCTGTTCCGCCAGCGAGTCGACGGCGACTGGGGCGAGCCCTTCGCCCGCATCGCCCGGGCGGCGGAAGCGCTGTCATAAGCCTTTGGGGGAGGACGCTTCGGCGGCGGCGCGCTGAAGGGTGTACTTCAACCGGGCAAGAGCGGTCGCCAGGCGACCGCGGGACTCGGCCTGCTCCCGGGCCGAGGCCTTGCGGTCGGGAATGCTGCGCAACGCGTCCAGCATCTGCGAGACGACCGACCGCTGGGTGGTGTTGCCACGCGTCGCCATGATCGTCACCACGCCGACTTCGTGTTCGGGATCGGATTGGAAGGGACCCCGCAGGTAGTCCTCGGAATCGCGGTTCCCGGCGTGGACGTATTTGAACAGGTCGTCGTCCTTGGTGCAGATCTGGTTGATCACGCTGAGGGCGAACATGCCCAGCCCCATCTCCGAGATGTCCCGGCCCTCGCTGGTGGGGCCGAGGAAGACGTCGACCCTGTCGGCGTCGACGATCAGTTCCTTGCGAAAATCGTCGGCTTCGTCCACATCCTCGGGCCGCCCCGGATCGACGGACGTGCACCCGCAGGCGATCACCGCCCAGACAGCCAGCCCCCAAGGTATGACCTTCATGAAACCCACTTGCGCCGCGTCGCCAGATTTGCCCCGACACTAGCACGCGGCTCCGATCCTGCGCCATCGTCGTCATTGCAGGGTAATTGCCGGTGGCGCGCAAAGGATATAAGATTGATGTCATGTTCGGCGGAACCGGAGCGCTCCGGGATGCCGGGCCATTTCTGTTTTTTGGGTTGGGGGGGGCGCCGGCCGCTGCCGCGGCTTCGCGATGGAGAGGGGAATGGATAAGGATCCGGCAGGCTGCGGGGACGCTGGATTGCTGGCCGAGGCGCTCGACACCGTCGGCCTCGGAACCATCATCGTCGATTCCGCGCTCAAGATCGTCTTCGTCAACGAGGCCTACCGGCGCCTGTTCTCCATCGATTCCGGGCTGTGCCGTCCGGGCGCCAGCTTCGTCGACGTGATCCGCATCCTCTCCGACCGCGGCGAGTACGGCGACGGCGCGGTGGAGGCGATCATCACCGAGCGGCTGCTGCCGATCCGCCGGCGGCGCAAGGTTCAGCTGACGCGGACGCGGTCCGACGGCACCACGCTGATGGCGACCGGCACGCCGCTGACCGGCGGCGGCTACGTCTACACGATCAGCGACATCACCACCGAGCACCGGGTGGCGGAGCGGCTCAATACCGCCAACAAGGCCGCGGTGCTCGCCATGGCCGACCTGGCCGAGTTCCGCGACACCGACACCGGCGACCATGTGGTGCGCGTCGCCCGAATGTCCTACGAGATCGCCCGGGCGCTGCACCATGCCGGCGCCTTTCCCGGCCAGGTCACCGGCGATTTCCGCGAGCACATCGCCGTCGCCAGCATCCTGCACGACGTCGGCAAGGTGGCGATCGCCGACGGCATCCTGCGCAAGCCCGGCAAGCTGGACCCCGACGAGCGCAAGACGATGGAGGAGCATTCGCCGGTCGGCGGCCGCATCCTCGGCAAGGCGCTGATGCTGGCGCCCGACAGCCTGTACCTGCGCATGGGGGTGGAGATCGCCGGCCACCACCACGAGCGCTATGACGGCGAAGGCTATCCCGACGGCTTGAAGGGCGAGGACATTCCGCTGGCGGCACGCATCGTCGCCGTCGCCGACGTCTTCGACGCCCTGGTCAGCGAGCGGCCGTACAAGCGGCCGTGGTCGGAAGCGGACGCCGCCGCCTACCTGACCGAACAATCGGGGAAGCAGTTCGACCCGGCGGTCATCGCCGCCGCCCTTGCCGTCATCGCGGAGCGCAACCTGACCCCGGTGTTCCGCTGGACCGAGGCGATGAGCGTCGGCGATCCGGTTCTCGACCGCGACCACGGCATCCTCATCGGCCTGGTCAACCAGATGGCGCTGCCCACCAACCGCAACGACCGCGCCGTCCAGGAATTCGTCCTCGACGAATTGCTGGGCTATACCGCCGCCCATTTCTGCCGCGAGGAGGAGCACATGCGCCGCCTGCACTTCCGGGGGCGCAAGCAGCACGAGGCGATCCACCGGCGCCTGACCGACGATCTCGGCGCCATCCGCACCCGCTTTTTGGCGGGGAACCAGGGCATCGGCGACGAGGTCGCCGAATTCCTCGCGCAGTGGCTCAGCGACCACATCATGCGCCAAGACCGCAAATACACGCCGTCGCACTGATCGCCGGGCGGCACCGCCCTTTGCCCCTGGCGATGTTTGGTCTATTCTATCGGCTGACGTGGGCGACGCCCACTCTGGCTTGGACACGTGCGCAAATGGCGGGCAGGGTCAAGGATAACGCCATCCTCATGCTCGATCCCACCGGCACGGTGATGACGTGGAACGAAGACGCGCGCCGGCTTCACGGCTACGACGCCCACGAAATCATCGGTCGCTCGATCAGGTTCTTCTATCTTTCCGAGGATGAAGCGGCGGGCAAGCCCCGCCGATTGCTGGGCCAGGCGCAACGGGACGGCCGTTCCGAGGACGAAGGCTGGCGGCTCCGCAAGGACGGCAGCCAATTCCTCGCCGAGGTCGCGATGACCCGGGTGCTCGACGGCGACGGCAACCTGCTGGGCTTCGTCAAGGTGACCCGCGACGTCACCGAGCAGCGGCGGGCCGAGGCGCAGCTGGCGCGCAACCTGGCCACCTCCACGGCGCTCGGCAATATCCTGCGGCTGCCGCTCGAGGACATTCCGCTCGTGCGCATCCTCGATGGCGCGCTGGCCGAATTGCTGCCGATGCCGGAACTGAACCTGGAAAGCCGCGGCGGCATCTTCCTGTTCGACCACGGCAGCGGCACGCTGCATCTGGCGGCGGCGCGCAACCTCGATCCCACCGTCCGCACGGCCTGCGCCCGGGTGGCGCTCGGCCACTGCCTGTGCGGGCTGGCCGCCGCCGCCGGCGAGGTCATCTATGCCGCAAGCACCGATCCGCGCCACCACATCTCCTACGAGGGGATGGAGGAGCACGGCCATTATTGCGTCCCCATCGGCCGGGGCAGCGACCTGGTGGGCGTGCTGGTGGTCCATGTGGCGCCGGGACACGGGCGCCATGACGAGGAGGAGCGCTTCCTGCTGATGGTCGCCGACACCCTGGCCGGCATCATCATGCGCAAGCGCACCGAGCAGACCCTGCGCGACAGCGAGGAAACCGCCAAGGCCCTGATCAACGCCACCAGCGACGCCGCCTTCATGCTCGACCGCGACGGCCGCCTGCTGACCGCCAACGAGACCCTGGCGATGCGTCTGGGCCGCAAGATCGACGACATGGTCGGCAAGTCCTTCTTCGACCTGAATCCGCCCGCCCTGGCCGAGGGACGCAAGGCGGCGGTCGAGCGCGTGCTGGCCGAGGCCAAGCCGCTGCACACCCAGGACGAGGGCGACGCCCACGTCTACGACAATCGCATCTATCCGATCTGCGATGCCGCCGGCCAGGTGATGCAGGTGGCGGTGTTCTCGCGCGACATCACCTTCCAGCGCCTGGCCCAGCGCACCATCGAGAAGGCCCTGGCCGACCTGGCCCGCTCCAACGAGGAATTGGAGCAGTTCGCCTACGTCGCCTCCCACGACCTGCGCCAGCCGCTCCGGATGATCAGCGGCTACCTCGACATCATCCACCAGAAGATCGGCGGCTCGCTCGACGGCGAGTTGAAGGAGTTCTTTGGCTATGTGATGAACGGCGCCAGCCGGATGGACGCGCTGATCATGGGCCTGCTGGAATACTCGCGGGTGGGGCGCAGCGAAATCAGCGAGCCGGTGCCGCTTTTCGCGGTGGCGGGGGAGGCCATCCAGAACCTCGCCATGGCGATCGAGGAGGCCGGGGCGCGGGTGGTCGTGGCCGAGGGGATGCCGATCGTGTCGGGCAATCGGCTGGAACTCATGCGCCTGTTCCAGAACCTGATCGGCAACGCCATCAAGTACCGGGACGAGCGCGCCCCCGAGGTCGCCGTCGGCTGGGCCGAGCACGAGGGCGTGTGGGAAATCTCGGTGCGGGACAACGGCATCGGCATCCGCGCCGACGCCTGCGAGCGCATCTTCGGCATCTTCCAGCGGCTGGTCAGCCAGCAGCAATACGAGGGCACAGGCATCGGCCTGGCGGTGTGCAAGAAGATCGTCGAGCAGCACGGCGGCCACATCCGGGTGGAAAGCCGGCTGGGCGAAGGCAGCGCATTCTTCGTCACCCTGCCGAAGGGGTAGATCCCCGCTCCGCCAACATGGAATTTCTCCCGCGCGCGGGAGAGGGCGCCATCATGGCGCGCCGTTGGCGCGGCGCGCCGCCTCCATGAAATCGGCCAGCAGCCGGGCGCCGTCCTCGCCCAGCGTCTTGGCCAACGCCTCCGCCACCTTGGGCTGGGAGGCGGCCTTGAACGCGGCGCGCTCGGCCGGTGTCGGGACGATCACCTCCATCCGCTTGCCCAAGCCCGCCGCGCCGCGCTCCGACCGTTCCAGGCGGCCGCTCAGCGCCCGTCCGGCAGCCACCGCCTGGCGGGCGGCTTCGCGCACCGCCTCCTGCCCCGCGGGCGTCAGGCGGTCGAAAGCGGCCCGATTGAAGATCCACACATAGGGGGAATAAAGGTGCCCGGTTACCGTGGCGTAGCCCTGCACCTCGTAGAAGCGCTGCGACAGAACCACCGAGGCCGGGTTCATCTCGCCGTCGACGATGCCGGCCTCCAGGGATTGGAATTCCTCGCGCGACGAGACCTTCACCGGGCTGGCGCCCAGGCCGCGGATCATCGCATCCTGGGCTTCGTAGCCGGGAACGGCGCGGAACCTGAGGCCTGCCAGGTCGCCGGGCGAGCGCAACGGCCGCTTGGAATTGGTGATGATCTGCAAGCCGCCGGCATCGCCGAAGCCCAGCACCACCATGCCGGTGCGGCGCTCCATGTCGGCCGCCAGGGCGTGCCCGAAGGGACCGTCGTAGAGGGCGTAGGCGGCCTCGGCGCCGTCCAGCGCGAACGGCATGCCGGTGACGGCGATCGGCGGATACAGCGGCGCGATGCCGCCGACGGTGACCAGCGCCGAATCGATCACGCCCTCGGACACCAGCCGGGCCATGTCGCGGTTGCCGCCCAATTGCTCGTCGGGGTAGATGGCGGCCCGCAGCGAGCCGCCGCTCAAATCCGCCAGCCGGTGGCGGAATTCCGACGCCGTCGCGGCGGCGGGATTGGTGGCGGCGTCCTGCGGCTGCGGATGGGCGAGGGCGATGTCTACCCAGGTTTGCGCCGCGCGGGCCGGCAGGGCGGTGGTCAGGGCCAGCATCAAGAGGGCGATCAGGGAGCGGGCCATGGCTTATTTCTCGGTGAAGAATAGGACGGATTCGGCCCGCTCGGGATCGGCGGCATTGGCCCGGGCGCGATCCAGCAGCAGCTGGCCGGCGTCGTCGCCGGGGTGCTGCGCCAGATAGCTTTCAAAGCCGGCGGCGGCGCGGGCCCATTCGCCGTCCCGATAGGCGTCGAAGGCCTCGCACCAGGCGGCATCGGCGCCGTCGGCGCCGTCGCCGGCTTCGCCCAGCAACTCGAACAGCAGCAGCGGAGAGGTGGTGCCGGACGGCACCACCGGGCCCAGCGGACGGAACGCGAAGCGGCCGCGCACCAGCTCTTCCACCGCGCCGGTGACCAGCATCCGGGTGCCGAAGCGCTTGTTCAGCGCCTCGATCCGGGACGCCAGGTTCACCGTGGCGCCCAGCGCGGTATATTGGATGCGGTCCTCGCAGCCGATATTGCCGACCACCACCATGCCGGTATGCAGGCCGAAGCGGGTCGGCAGGGTGGGGTGACCGTCGGCCGCCAGTTCGGCATCGAGCAGGCGGGTGGCGGCGGCGCAGGCCAGCATGGCGCGGCAGGCATTGGCGGCATGGTCGGCATCCAGCTGCGGCGCGTTCCACAGCGCCATCACCGCGTCGCCGATGAACTTGTCGATGGTGCCGTTGTGGCCGATGATGGCCTTGGAGACCCGCTCGAAATAGGCGGACAGGCGGTTCAGCAGGTCCTCGGGCGCCATGTCCTCGCTGACCGCGGTGAATCCCTGGATGTCGCTGAACAGGATGGTCAGCTGGCGGCGCTCACCGCCGATTTCGGTGTCGTTGCCGGATTCGATGATGCCCTTGACCACGCTTTTCGGCACATAGGCGGCGAAGCTGCGCAATGCCGCCTTCATGGTGTTCAGGGCCACCGCCAGGGTCTGGATTTCCACCACCGAACTGCCGACCTTGATGTCGCTGGCCAGGTCCAGGTTGCGGATGCGGACGGTCTCGGCGGTCAGGCGCTGGATCGGCCTGGTCAACAGGCGCGACACCCACACCACGGCGATGCTGGCGAGCGCCAGGAAGACGGTGCCGATCAGCAGGATCATGGCGCTGGCGTGACGCAGCGGCCCGATGAAGTCGCCTTCGGCGGCAATCACCCCGATCGTCCAGTCCTTGCCGAAATCCTCGGGGAAATGGGTGAACGAGACCAGGTAGCGCGCGCCGTCCGGCCCCAGGGCGGCATTGAAGCGGTCGCCGGCGCCGGCATTGCGCGCCTTGACGGCATCGGCCAGCACCGGATCGGCGAAGTCCACCGCCTTGGCGATTTCCAGCGACCGGCCCGCCTGGATCAGCGTGCGGTCGGCATCCGGATGGCCGACCAGACGCTGGTCCTCGTCCATGATGAACACCGTGCCGCCGGTGCCGATGCGCCGCTCGGCCAGGAAGCGCGACAGGGTCTCGGTGGTCAGGTCGGCGCCGAACACCGCCACCACCTCGCCGTCGTCGGTGGCCAATTGACGTGACAGCGTCAGTCCGGGCCGCATGTTGCTGCTGAAGACGTGCAGGCTCGAGGTGGCGATTTCCTTGGTGGCCAGGGCGGCGACGTACCATGGTCGCGGGCGCGGGTCGTAGACCGCTTCGGGCGCCCGCTCGACCCCCACCACCTGGCCCCAATGGGCGATGTAGATCCAGCTGTCGACGCGCTCGCCGTCGACGCTGTCGATGATGCGGAGCGCATAGCGTGCGGTGGGCGGCGGATTGTGGTCCTTGAGCCCGCCCATGCCCTGCGGCGGAATGCGGATGACCTCGTAGAAGGCGCCATCGCGGGCGAGGCCGAAATAGAGCGCGTAGATGTCGGGAAATTTCTCCAGTTCGTCCACCAGCGGCCGCAGGCCCTCGATCCGGCGCAGCGAGCCGCGCTCGGCCTTGCCGAAGGCGACCGAAAGGTCGACCACCCGCGCCATCGGCCCCAGCAGCGAGCGCACCCCCGCCACCACATTGGTCGACGCGCTGTCCATGGCGTTCTCGGCCAATTGCACCGCAAGCTGCGAGTTCTGCCGATAGAGGATTCCGGTCATCAGGGCGGTGAGCGGCAGCATGACGCTGAGAAACACCACCGCGATGCCGACGCGCAGCCGGACACTGAAGAACCTGGAGCCTGCCGCCACGCCTCATCCCCCTACCATCACGACGGGCGCAGTATGGCACGAGGCGGGTTAGATCAATATACCCGCCAGCTGTTCCTGCAGGGTATCGACCTCGTCCTTGATGTCGTCGAGGTGGGGGTTGATGGTCAGCGCCGCCTCGAACGCCTTCAGCGCCGCCCGCTTCTGGTCGAGGTCGAGGAAGATCCGCCCCAGTCCGGCCAGGGCGGCGAAATGGCGCGGCTCCAGGGCCAGCACATGGCGGATGTCGCCCAGCGCGTCGCCGTATTCGTCGCGCAGGTAATGCACCGTCGCCCGCAGGTTCCAGCCCTCGGCGAAATCGGGGGCGTCGGCCACCACCCGGTCGAGGGTGGCCAGGGCCTCGCCGGTGTCCTCGGCCTGGATCTCGTTGACCGCGGCGTTCATCAATCGGTCGATGCTGTCGCGCCCGGAATGGGCCCAGGCGTGGCGGATGGCGATCTCGATGGTGTGCGCCTCGACCGGGTCCTGGGTGGTGCGCAGGCGCTGGAACATGCTGTCGATATCGGTTTGCCGTCCCCTTTGAACGGGAACGGTGGAGCACGCGACGCTTAGGCCCAGGCAGGCCGTCAGCGCCAATTCGACCAGGAACCGTCGCATGCCCAGGCATATGGGGCCGCGCCGGCCGCGCGCCAAGCCGCCGCCATCGCTTGCGCCCCGGTGAGCGCGAACGGAGTGGTCACCGCCGTCGCGTCGCCCGGTCGACCAGATTGACGATCGAGCGGAACGGTATGCCGGCATGCTCGGCCAGGCCGATCTCGCAGGTGCGGTTGGACGAATAGCCGGCGCGGCACCCCGCCGGCACCTGGGCGGCCAGGCCGCGCAAGGCATGGTCGTTGAGTTCGGGGGTAGTGAAGCCCTTGTCGCCGGCGAAGCCGCAGCAGGCGATGCCGTCCGGCACCACCACCCGCTCGGCGCAGGCCTGCGCCACCGCCAGCAGCGTGTCGTCCAGGCCCATGCGGCGGACGGCGCAATTGATGTGGAGCAGCACCGTCTCCGGCACTTTCTCGACCGCCAGGCGCGGCAGCACATGGTCGTGCAGGAACTCGATCGAATCCAGCACCGTCAGGCGTCCGGCCAGCGCCGTCCGCAGGCGCCAGGCACAAGTCGAGGCGTCGATCACCACCGGCAGGCGGCCGTCATCGCTGGCGGCGGCCAAAGCGCGCCCCATTTCGTCCGCCTTGGCGTCGGCATCGGCGGCCAGCCCCTTGCTGTCGAACGGCTGGCCGCAGCACAGGCCGGACAGGCCGGCGGGAAACACCACCTGGAAGCCGGCCTTGCGCATCAGCGCGGCGAAGCGCTCGGGCAGCGAATCCTGTTCCGGATCGCCGACCGCCGGCCCCATCAGGCGGGTGGCGCAGCTGGGCACATAGACCACCGGGTCGCCGTCGCCGCCGGGTTGCGGCAGGGTGGCGGGGGTCGGCAGAGCCGGCCCGATCCTGGGCACCAGGCCGTGGCTGGCGCGGCGCACGGCGCGGGCCGCCGCGGCGGCCGCCCCGGTGCCCAGCGCCCGGCTGACCATCGCCGTCGCCCCCAGGCCGAGCGCGGCGGCGGCGAGCACGCCGCCGTAATGACGCGCCGTCCAGCCGCCGATGGCGCGGCCCCGCCGGGACAGCGCCCGCCCGCGCAGCGCCTTGGTCAGCAGCCCGGTCTCGATCCCCACCGGGCAGGCGGTGGCGCAGACGCCGCAGGCCGAGCAGGTCTTCAGACCCTGGTAGTCGTAGGCGGCGCGCAGGCGCTTGGCGTCGCCGCCGCCGGCCTCCAGCCGGGCGATCTCGCGCCAGCCGACGATGCGCTGGCGCGGACTGAGGGTCAGGCCGTGCGACGGGCACAGGCCCTCGCAGAACCCGCACTCGACGCAGATGTCGATCAAGGGGTCGGCGGGCGGCAGCGGCTTCAGGTTCTCCAGGTGGGCCTGGGGATTGGTGTTCAGCACCACCCCGGGATTGAGCAGGTTGTGGGGATCGAGCAGGCGCTTGATCTCCCACATCAGGGCGGTGGCCCGTTCGCCCCATTCCATTTCGACGTAGGGGGCCATGTTGCGCCCGGTCCCGTGCTCGGCCTTGAGCGAACCGTCGTATTTCTCCACCACCAGCCGGCAGACATCGTCCATCAGGCGGCCGTAGCGCTCGATTTCGGCCTTGGCGCCGAAGTCCTGGGTGAACACGAAGTGCAGGTTGCCGTCCAGGGCATGGCCGAAGACGATCGCCTCGGCATAGCCGTGGCGGGCCAGCAGCGCCTGCAAATCGAGGGTGGCCGCCGCCAGGTCGGGCAGCTTGAACGCGACGTCCTCGATGATCACCGTGGTGCCGGTGCGGCGCACCGCCCCGACCGCCGTGAACAGTCCCTTGCGCACCTTCCACAGCTTGCCGTATTCCGCCGGGTCGGCGGTGAAGCGAGGCGGCGCCAGCGGCGCGGTATCGGCCAGGATGCGGCCGATGGCGGCGATGTTGGCATCGAGTTCGGCCTGGTCGCCGGCCCGGGTCTCGACCAGCAGCGCGGCGGCGCCGTCGGGCAGCCCCTGGATTTCCGGCGGCATGCCCGGCTTGCCTTCGACCGAGCGCAGGGCGGCGCGGTCCATCAGCTCCGCCGCCGCCACCGGCGCCCCCAGGGCGAGCAGGGTGACGGCGCGGCAGGCCTCGCCGATGCCGGCGAACAGCAACAGGGCGCTGGCCTTGTGGGGGTGCTCGGGGACGGTCCGGTAGGTGATGCCGGCGATGAAGCCCAGCGTGCCCTCGGACCCGATCATCAGGTGCTGCAGGATGTCGACCGGATCCTCGAAATCGACCAGGGCGTTGAGGGAATAGCCGGTGGTGTTCTTGATGCCGAACTTGGCGCGGATGCGCTCGGCCAGGGCGACGTCGGCGCGGGTGCGCCGGCCCATCTCGGCCAAGGCAGCCAGCAGGGCGCCGTGGCTCTGGCGGAACGCCTCGAGGTTCGCCGGCAGCGAGGTGTCGACCAGGGTGCCGTCGGCCAGGATCAGCCGCATGGCAGCCAGGGTGTGGTAGCTGTTGTCGAAGGTGCCGCAGCACATCCCCGAGGCGTTGTTGGCGGCGATGCCGCCGATCTTGCACGAATCGATCGAGGCCGGATCGGGGCCGATCTTGCGGGCGAAGGCGGCGAGCCGGCGGTTGGCCTCGGCGCCGATGACGCCGGGCTGCAGGGTGATGGCGCGGCCGTCGTCCCTGATTCCGATTCGGTCCCAGCCGTCGCCCAGCAGCATCAGCACCGAATCGGTGACCGCCTGGCCGGACAGGCTGGTGCCGGCGGCGCGGAAGGTGACGGCGGCGCCGTGGCGGCGGCAGGCGGCCAGGGTGGTCATCACCTCGGCCTCGCTCTCGACCTTGACCACCACCTTGGGGGTCAGACGGTAGAAGCTGGCGTCGGTGCCGTAGGCCAGGGTGCGCAACCGGTCCTGGATCAGGCGGCTGACCGGAATGGCCCCGGCCAGGTCGCGGATCAGGGCTGCGTAATCGATGGATGCCATGGGGGGATACTAGCAGATTTTCGCCGGTGGGGATGATCGGCGTTCATGGCGACCGGATGAAGGGGCCGCTGTGGTTCTTCCCCGCCATTCCCGCGCAAGCGAGGGGGGGGCGTTCCCGACGTTTTCCTTGCCGTCATCCCGGGCGGAGCAACGCGAAGACCCGGGATCCATGGTGCCGTCGGACACATGGACCCGCAATCCGGAATAAAGTGGACTGTCAACGTAACGCGAAGCGGCCCCTCCTCGTCGTTTGATTACGACGAACGTCCCGGTGGCATAGCTATCGGAGAATAACTTCGTGAAACGGTGATAAAGAAACTTCCAACGATAATCGGATCCCAATCGCTGTCAAACGACCCACACCGTTCCAACGATATGGATATATTTTGTGGCCCTACGTCTACAATTGGCGAACTTGACGGGTCAACGACAAATTGACAGCTATCAACTGTAATGATCAAATAATTGGCGCCGCCATTAAAGTCGAAAAGATATTCGGCCAATTTCGCTCGCCCGTTGACGACGAATGGCTGGCGCGCCTCACAGGGCATCCCACAATGAAAGACCGCGAACGGCTGTTCATCAGCGGAGCGCGCCAGGGTAATGTGATAACGATCCTCCACTTCCCCCCCCCCGAGGCGGCAAGCGGAAGGCAAGGTCCCGCGGCGGCAAGCCCGATCAGGACTCGAAGGGCCCACATGCGGAGGCTCAGATCTCGATTACGGTGCATCTATTTGACGGCCGCATTTCCACCCGAATAATCCCCGGTCCCCCGCGATCACGTCGGCCCCAGGGTCGGCTTGTGGAATCCGTTGCGGACCAGCGCGGCGATCACCCGGGGCGGGGTCTTCTGGTCGATGCCGGCGCCTTGGGCGCGCTGCACCAGCTTGGTCACCGCGTCCAGGCGGCCGGGCAGGCCGAACACCTCGGCGAAGCGGTCCTTGCCCAGGGTCGCCTCGAGGGTCACCAGCAGCACCGCCAATTGGTCGGTCCTGAGGCCGAGGCCGCCGACCAGCGCCTTGGTCGCCAGGCCGCCGACCGCCGACAGCATGTCGGTGATCCGCACGATGGCGCCGGGATCGGGCAGGGCGGCGCGCACATTGGGATCCAGCAGCACCAGGCTGAAGGCGCTGGCCTTCAGGCGGCTGCCGTCGGGGGTGAGGATGTCCTCGATGCGGGCGCGTTCGTCCTTGGCGGTGCCCTCGGCCACCGGCGGCGGCGCCATGCCCCCCGTCGCCCGCATCGCCGCCATGCCGCCGCTGAGCGCGAAGGCGGCGCCCGCCTCCGGCAGCGGCAGGGCGGCGATCGCGGTGGTGTCGGCGGTCATCATCGGCACCGGCAGGCTGTCGGGGTTCTCCTTGAGGCGGCGGATGTCGTCGGCCGCCCGGAATTCCATGATCCGCGACCCCAGCCGGCGCACCAGTCGCGGCGACAGGGTGGCGTATTCCGGCACCAGCGGCACCTGCCAGTCGTGCTGGAGGTAGTCCTGGAAGGCCGCGTAGAGCATCTTGCCGCGGCTCGGGCGCTTGGGCGGCGGCTTGGTGATCGGCAGGATCGCCAGCAGCCGCTTCATCACCGAATCGTTGCCGCGATGCTGCTGCCCGTTCCCCCGCAGCGGCTGCGACCTGCCGTCCAGGCGGCGGCGGAAATGGCGCTTGGCGGCGGTGCGGACCACCATCGCCACCACCTCGTCGAGGCTGCGGCCGCAATACAGCTTGTCGGCGGGATTGGCCACCGGCGCCCGCGCCCGGTCGACCAGAAGGTGCTTGAACCGCTGGGGATTGCCGCGGAACGCCTGGAAACAGCGCTCCAGCAGGCCGACGTCGTCGAGGATGCGCTCCAGCGCGTCGTGACGTGGCAGCTGTTTGACCTCGGGCAGCAGGTCGGCCAGCACATCGACCACCGCGCCCTGCAGCGTGGCGTTAATCTGGCGAACCAGCGTCAGGCTGGTGCCGGATGACCTCGGCGGTGGCATGACAGACCCTCCGCCTCCATGTTTAGCCGAGATTCACCATTCGCGCAAACGTCAGTGCAGCGCGGCGCCGGCCCCGGCGCTGGCGAACAGCAGGCGGGTGAAGGCGGCGCATTGGGCCAGCGAGGTCGCCTCGCCGATGCCGGCGGCGATCGCCCGGGCGATGATCCGCAAAACCAGCTCCGGCTGGCCGGGCATGCCGAACAGGCGGTTGAACACGTCCGTCCCGACCAGGCCGTGCGCGGTGATCACCATCACCGCGAATTGTTCGGGCGACAGCTTGAGCCCGGTCAGCAGCAGGCGCGCCTGGACGCCGCCGACCTCGCGCAGCACGTCGGTGACCTTGAGCACCCGGTCGCTGTTGGGCAGCACCGCCCGCACCTCGGGCATCAGCAGCACGGCGTTGAAGGCTTCCACCTTCAGCCTTTGGCCGTCGGGGGTGAGCAGCTTGGCGACGCGGTCGGACACCGTCGGGACGGCGGGCGAATCCGCGCCGGCCTGCGGGCCGGCCATGGGGGCGGCGGCGGCGGCGGGGTCGTCGATCAGGCGGCGCAACTCGGCGATCTCGCGGATGTCGAGCAGCCGGGTGCCCAGCGTGCGGACCAGGCTTGGCGTCATGCCGGCATAGGTCGGCACCAGCGGCACCTGCCATTCGTGCAGCAGGAAGTCCTTGATCGATTCGTACAACTCGTCGGCGGCCGAGCGCGGCGGCGCCCCCGGCGGCTGCGCCACCACCCGGCGGAAGTGGCGCTTGGCGGCGGTCCGCACCACCATGGCGATGACCTCCTGCAAGGTCCGGCCGCAGCGCAAGGCGGTGTCGTCGTCATTGACGGTGATGTTGCGGCTGTCGACCACGATGGTGCTGAAGCGCCGCCGTTCGGTGCGGAACATCTGGAAGCAGCGCTCCAGCAGGTCGAGGTCGTCGAGGGTGCGGTCGTAGACCTCGGCGCTCGGCATTCCCTTGAGTTCCGGCAGCAGGCGCGACAGCACCATGGCCACCGGACCCTTCAGGGTCTCGTTGACCCGCTTGACCGCGCTCGGATGGTTGATGGTCGCCATGGCCGTCCTCGAAAAATTACGTAAAATTTTACGCAAATGCAAAATAATATAGCGTTTCCAACAACTTAACTTAACGCGTCGGGCGCCATGAGGCAAGCGCCTAATTATCGCCCGCGGAAGTCGTGGTAATTCAGTTGAAGCTGGGATGCTGCTCGCGCAGGCCGACGGGATCCTGGTGGATGATAATCTCCAGGCTGGGGAAGGCGGCGTTGATCGCCGCCTCGACCTCGTCGGCGATCTGGTGGGCGCGGTGGAGCGGCAGGTCCGCATCCAGTTCGAGATGGAGCTGGGCGAAGCCGCGCAGTCCCGAGGTGCGCGTGCGCAGGTCGTGCATGTCGCGCACCATCGGATGGGCCCGGGCGATCTCGCCGATCCGCTGGCGCTCGGCTTCCGGCAGTTCCCGGTCCATCAGGGTGTCGAACGACGCCACGATGATGTGCCAGCCGCTCCACATCAGGTAGCCGGCGATGGCGACGGCGAACAGCGGGTCGGCGAAGGTCCATCCCAGCAGCAGCGACATCAGCAGCGACACCACCACGCTGCCGTTGATCATCACGTCGGCGGTGTAGTGGGTGGCGTCGGCGGTGATCGCCAGCGAGTTGGTGCGGGCCACCACCTTGCGCTGGAAGCGGATCAGCAATGCAGTCAGCAGGCTGGAGAACACCATCACGGCGATGCCGATGCCCTCGTTGGTGACCGGTTCGCGATGGTACAGGCGGCTGAGCGCCTCGACCACCAGCACGCCGCCGGAGCCGGCGATGAACGCCGCCTGCCCGAGGCCGGCCAACGCCTCGGCCTTGCCGTGGCCGAAGCGGTGGTCGTGGTCGGCGGGGGTGAGGGCGTGGCGGACGGCCCACAGGTTGATCAGCGAGGCGGCCGCGTCGAGGGCCGAATCGATCAGCGTCGACAGCAGCGCCACCGACCCGGTCACCGCCCACGCCGCCAGCTTGGCGAAGATCAGGATCGTCGCGGTGGCCACCGACGCGTAGGTGGCCATCCGCATCAAACGGCCGTCGTCGTCGGTGCTCATGGGAACAGATGCTCCAGGCGCCAGCAATCGCCGTCCCGCCGGTAGGCGAAGCGGTCGTGCAGGCGGAACGGCCGGTCCTGCCAGAATTCGATGCGCTCGGGGGCCAGGCGAAAGCCCGACCAGAACGGCGGCCGCGGCACCGCGCCCAGGCCGAAGCGGGCGGCGTATTCGGCGACGCGGCGCTCCAGCGCCATCCGGCCCTCCAGCGGGCGCGACTGGGTCGACGCCCAGGCGCCGATCTGGCTGGTGCGCGCCCTGGAGGCGAAATAGGAATCGGCCTCGTCGTCGCTCACCGGCAGGACCGGGCCTTCGGCGCGGACCTGGCGCTTCAGGCTTTTCCAGTGCAGGCACAGGGCGGCGTTGGCGTTGGCCGCCAGCTCCGCCCCCTTGCGGCTTTCCAGGTTGGTGTAGAAGACGAAGCCGCGCTCGTCCCATCCCTTGAGCAGGACCATGCGGACCGACGGCCGTCCCCGCGCGTCGGCGGTAGCCAGCGCCATGGCGTTGGGGTCATTGGGTTCGTGGGCCTCGGCCTCGGCCATCCATTTGGAGAACAGCGAGAAGGGATCGGGTTCCGCGGCGGTCATTGTCGAGCGCTCTGGTTCGAAGGAATCGGCGCCGCCACAATAGGCGGCGGGCATGGGCCTGTCCATCGCCCAACAAATGCCAAAATCGCGTGGTAGGTTCGCCATTCCCCTATGCGAGGAGGATCGCGATTTCCATGAAGACCAGATTGATTCCCGCGGCCGTCGCCGTGGCGCTGCTGGCCGGATGCGCGCAGGACGCGGGGCCCAAGCAGACCGGCGGCGCCATTCTCGGCGGCATCGGCGGCGGCATCGCCGGCGCCCAGTTCGGCCACGGCAGCGGCAAGTTGGCGGCGACGGCGATCGGCACCCTGTTGGGCGCCGTCATCGGTTCGGAAGCCGGCAAGTCCCTCGACAAGGCCGACCAGGGCTATGCCGAGCGCGCCGAGGCCAGGGCGCACACCGCGCCGGTCGGCCAGCAGATCCAGTGGAACAACCCCGAGACCGGCCATTACGGCACCTATACCCCGACGCGCGACGGCGTCGCCGCGGACGGCAGCTACTGCCGCGAGTATCAGACCACGGTCAACGTCGGCGGCCAGAGCCAGCAGGCCTACGGCACCGCCTGCCGCCAGCCCGACGGCTCGTGGAAGGTGGTGAAGTAGTTTTGGATTTCTGGCAAAAGGGTGGGGCGGCGCCTTCCGGTGCCGCCCTTTCGCTTTTCCGGGGATGCCGATGAAGGACCCTTACGAGGTTCTGGGGGTGCCTCGCGGCGCTTCCGCCGACGAGCTCAAGCAGGCCTACCACAGCCTGGCGCGGGAACTGCATCCCGACGTCAATCCCGGCAACCGCCGCGCCGAGGAGCGTTTCAAGGAGATCTCGGCCGCCTACGACTTTCTTGCCGACAAGGTGCGGCGCGGCCAGTACGACCGCGGCGAGATCGACCCCACCGGGGCGCCCCGGCGGCGCGCGCGCGGCCATGGCGCCGGCCCCCGGGGCCGAGACTCGGCGTTCAATTTCGGTGAGAACGCCGACGACATCCTGGCGGAATTGCTGCGCCGCCGCGACAAGGGCCGGGCCGGCGGCGCCGGCAGGCCGCCCCGGCGCGGCGAGGACGCCCACCACCCGCTGAGCGTGACCTTTTCCGAGGCGGCGGCGGGCACCACCAAGCGCGTCGCCCTGGTCACCGGCAAGAGCCTGGACGTGCGCATCCCCGCCGGCGCCGCCGACGGGCAGAGCCTGCGCCTGAAGGGCCAGGGCCATCCGGGCGGCGGCGGCGGGCCGGACGGCGACGCCTTCGTCGACATCCAAGTGGAACCGCATCCCTATTTCCGCCGCCGCGACCTCGACGTGCTGCTCGACCTGCCGGTCAGCCTGCAGGAGGCGGTGCACGGCGCCAAGGTGACGGTGCCGACGATCGACGGCAAGGTGTCGCTGTCGATTCCCGCCGGCGCCAATTCCGGCACCGTGCTGCGCCTCAAGGGCCGCGGCATCGCCGGATCGGCCGGCCGCGGCGACCAGCTGGTCACGGTGTCGGTGGTGCTGCCCGAGAACGACAAGGAATTCAACGCCTTCGTCGACAAGTGGGGACCGAAGCATCCCTACGACCCGCGGGCCAAGATGGAGGGGTGAACCGGCGGGGGTGTCGCGTCACTTCGCCCTGTGATCTTCAGGGGGATGCGGTCATTCTATGGGGCTTTCACCGACCGAATCTGGAGAGGCTGAATGAGCCCGGTCATCACGCTTGTCGGCTGCTGCATTGCCGCCATCGCCTGTCATGGCTGGGGTTGGATTGCCTGCCGGGCGGTGAAGGCATGGTTTCCCTGGGCCGTGACGGCCGTCCTCGGCCTTGCCGTGGTGTGCGTCGTCGGCGCCGTTCTCAATCTGATGAGCATCGCCTATCCTGCCGCCCTTGACGCGGTTGTCGTCGTCGGCCTCGGCCTGGCCGGGCTGGCGGCGATCAGGGACAGGCCTCCACGAGCGGAAATCGTCCGCCTTCTCACGGCGTTGGCCGCGCTCGCCATCCCAGTCGCATTCGTCGCCCGTTTCACCGTGCCGACGACCACCTTCATGTCGATCGACGATCTTGAGAAGTACCTCGCCTATCCGATCCGCATGCTGGCGACGGGCACGGTAAGCGGCAGTACCATGTCCGCCATGGGGTTCGACACGCTGGGAACGCAGGCTTTCCTCCAGGCATTCGTTCTGGCCCATTTTCCCCTCACCTGTGTCAACGCCGCGGATGCCGTCTTCGGCCTGTTTCTCACCCTTCTCGTGGTGCTCACCGTCGATTCGGGGGCTGCGCCGTCGTCCGGGTCCTCACGCGCATGGACGCTTGCAACCCGCTGCGCGGCGATGGCCGTCGTCGTCACCGTGCCCCCGCTCTACGCCAATATTTCGACGCTTTATTTCGCCATCGCCATGATCTGCGGGCTGATGGCGGCGTTGACGGTCCATCGCAGCGCGGATTTGTCCGCCGATACGCCGTCGCTGCCTCCGGCCATCCTCGGAATCATGCCGGCTGCCGTGGCCGCGATGAAACCGTCGTTCGCACTCTTCTTCGTATTTCTGCTCGCCACCCTTGCCATCGGTTTCACCGTCACCGAAGGCTGGAAGAAAGCCGCGATCTGGCTGGCGAAGGTGGTCGGGTGGGCGATGGTCGGACTGGTCCCCTGGGTCGCGGTCCATCACGCCAATTACCTGGCGGCTTTGACGATGACAACGCCATTGCCGGAGGCCGATATCGTCGCGATGCCGCCGTTGACGCGCCACGTCGATCTTCTATCGGCAAATCCGACGTTGTGGCACATGAACAACGGGACGGTGTTGTGTTTCACCCTCGCCGTCGCCGCCGCCGCCGCCGCCGCCGCCATCGAAGCCGTCAGAGCCCGCCATCATCCCATCGAAAGGCGCCGCCGGGCCATGGTCGGAGCGGCCTTCGCGCTGGCTGGCCTGATCCTCTATGTCGTGGTCTCCGAATATGCGTTCCAGACCGAAAACAGCCATGGGCTACGCTATATCGTGCCTGTGCTGATCGCCGTGTTCGCAGGACTCCCGATGATCTTTGCAGCATATGGGGGAGCTGACCGGGTTTCACGCGTTCTATGGCTCGCGGTTCCGGTCTTCATAGCCGTCATGTTCGCCCCAACCCTTCCGCCAAGGATTCAGTTGACGGAGAATGGGTATTCATTGTTTGCCATGCCGCAGTTGTCGACACAAGATTACACGCGGCAGATACTTTCCCCTGCCGCCCAAGATCGCCTGAGAAAATTTCAACAGCTGGTCCCGGCCGGAGAGCCAATTCTCGTCTGGGTCGGCGCTAATTTCCTCCTGGATTTTGCCAGAAATCCCATTATCGACGTTGACCACAATGGCCTCGGCACCCCCTGGGCACGATTGCCGAAGGCCCGTTACCTCATATGGGAATATCCGGCAGGCGTGAGCACTTTTTCACCTGACTTTTGTCGCGAGGAGGCGAAGGGCAGGGACCCGATGGTCGCGTTGTTGGGTCGTCGCGCGCTCGCGCTTTCCCACGATCTGACCGCTATTATTGGAAGAAGGAAAATTCTGTCTCGGGACGGCAATGTTTTATTCATATGGTTTCCCGACAACATTCCGGATTTGCTGGGACGACCCTGACGACCGATCAGCCATCCCCTCATTTGCACTATATCATTTCAAAGAAAAGGACGTCACGGCCATCTACGCCGCTGTGCCAGACAAATGCGCGAAAGATCCAACGAAATGCCACAAACCATACCGCTTGACCGGCGTGGATCCCCGGGACGAGCCCGGGGATGACGAATGGGGGGCCTGTCATGTGATTGCTTGCAATCTTTCGGCGCAAAAATGAGGGGTTCCTGAGTGACGACCGATCAGATGCCCGCGACCATTCGCTGCCCGATGCGGTCGGCATTGGCCATCACCGTCAGCGTGTGGTGCTTGGCGGGGATGTCGGGCAGGCAGGCGGCATCGGCGACGAACAGGCCGGGGCAGCCGGCAACTTCCCCGCCTTCGCTGGTGGCATCCCCCATCGGCAGGGTGGCGCCGGTGTGGATCTCGGCGCCGGGTTCCAGCGGCCGGGCGGAGCCGGGCAGCAGCCAGGCGCCGAGGCGCCGGAACCCCGCCGCCAATGCCCGCACCGCGGCCCGCCGCGCGGCGGGCAGGGCGGCGGCGACCGCCCCCTCGATCACCAGCCGCGCACCGTCGGCGGCGGATTCGATCCTCACCCGGTTGGCGCTGAGCGATCCCGGCAGGTACAGCAGGCCGAGCATCAGCGCCGGTTCCAGGGCGCGGGTGAGGGCGGCGGCGCCGGGGCGGCTCAACGGCATGCGCGCCATCAGGTCGGCGGCCGCCATGACGTCGCCGTCGTAAATCAGGCCGAAGCCCCGGCCGCCGTCCAGGCGGAAAGCGAGCTGGGCGTTGCCGTAGCCGCACTCGGCCAGCGGCCGGCCCAGTTGGGACGGAACCACCAGGGCGAAGCCGACGGCGGGGGTGTTGACCAGCGGCCGCCATTCGTCGAAGCGCCCGGCCGCCGCCAGCGCCAGCCGGGTGGTCGGCAGCGGCCCTGCCGCCAGCACCACCCGCGGAGCGCGCAGGTTTTCCGTCCGGCCGCTGCCGGCGTCGCGACAGCGCAACATCCAGCCGCCTGCCGCCGGCTCGACCGCCTCGACCACCAGGCCGGAGCGCAGGCGGAAGTTGGCATGGGCGAGCAGGGCCGGCAATTCGTCGGCGCTCGACCACACCGCCCCCACCGGGCAGCCCCACATGCAGCCGCGACACAGCACGCAGGCGCGGCGGCCGTCCCGCGCCTCGGTCAGCACGGCGCTGACCGGCCGGCCGATCGCCATTCCCGCGTCGCCGGCCCGTCGGGCGCGCGCCGCCAGCAGCGCCGCCGCCGGCGACAGCGGCAGCGGCGCCAACAGCGGCGCGCCGCAATCGATCCCCAGCCGGCGAGCGTCGCCGGCATCACCGGCCAAGCCGACCCTGGCAGCCACCCGCCGATAGGATTCGGGCATCGCTGCGACAGCCGCCGCCGGCCAATGGGCGAATTCCTCGGCGGTCAGTCCGCAGGCGATCGCCCCCCACACGGTGCTGAGGCCCCCCGGCGCTAGCGCGCCGATGGCGCGAAAGCCGCGGGTCTCGATGCGGTTGGCGGACAGAAACCCGGCGTCGAATCCCCGCGCGGCGGCGGTGCGCAGCTTGGGCGAGGCATCGCCGACCGAGCGAACCGCCTCGAGCCCCGCCCCCAGCAGCCAGCGCGGGTCGTTCAGCCGGCGCATTTCCATCAGCGACGGCCGTTCCACCGGGGGCGGCGGCGGGCGGGTAATGCCGGCGTCGACCATGGTCACCGTCAAGCCCGCTTCGACCAGTGGCCAGGCGGCGCAGGTTCCCGCCGGGCCGCTGCCGACGACGATGACGTCGCTTTCGGTCATCGCCGCCCGAGGCCGGCGAGCAGCCGCAGCGGCAGGCAAAGCGCCTCGATTGCCGCGGTGGCGGCGAGCGAAGCCAACAGCGCCGGCAGTGGCCGGCCGGCATGGTCGTGGAAGACCATCGAAGCGGCCGGCCCGGCCTCGGCGATCAGGGTTGCCAGGTACAGTCGTTGGGTCAGGGGGCTGTCTTCCAGCGGTTCCAGCGCCCGCAGCAGCGGCGGCCATCGCCGCACCGCTGCCGCCAGCGGCAGCGGCCGGGTCCTGCCTTCGGCGGCAAGGGCGCGCACATAGCGCCGGGTCGCCCAGGCGGGCGGCTCGCGGCCGAGGACATAGCGCAGCAGCGCCCACCCTTCGTTCAGCAGGGCGCGCCGGTCCTCTGCCGGGGTGGGGCCGAGACCGTCCTCCAGCGAGCGCAGCGTCAGACCCAGCTCGGCCAGGCTGTCGGCGGTGTCGATCACCGGCAATCCAGCCAGCCCCAGCACCCGCTCGCGGTCGATGCGGGGCAGGCCCGGGATCTTCGCCGCCAGCGTCACCGCCGCCAGCGCCGCGCCGAGCGGGATGTCGATCACGATCAGCCGCTTGCCGTGGCGGTGGCGCGCGATGGCGGCAAGCACCGCCCCGAACGGGATCGGGCGGGAGGCCGCCAGGCCCCAGACGGCGCGGCCCCCTGCCTCTCGTGCGGCCAGGCGCAGCAGCCCCGAGCATAGATCGTCGAGATGGATCGGCTGCACCGGCCTGGCCGTCTCCAGCATCGGCAGCAGCGGGCCGAGTCCGGTGATCCGGCACAGCATGCCCCACTGCGCCCGCGCCGGGCCGCCATAGACCATGCCGATGCGGGCGGCGGTTTCGCCGGGGCCCCGCAGCATCCCTTCGATCCGGTATTTGATGCGGCCATAGCGGTTGAGGGCGCCGGACCAGGCCGACACCGACGAGGCGAACACCAGCCGGGCGCCGTGCCGGCGCGCCGCTTCCAACAGCAGGCCCGTGCCGGCGATGTTGCCGTTGGCCTCGTCCTCGCGGTCGTCGGTCCAGTCGTGGGCTAGGTGGACGATCGCGTCGACGGCCGGAAAATCTCCGTCGGTGGCGAAGGCTGCGTCGGGCACCGGCTCGCCCAGCCCCCAGCGGATCTGCCGCCGCCGCCGTCGGGCGGCAAGATCGTGGCGTCCGAGCACCGTCACCGCAGTCCCGCCGGCCAGGGCCGCCTCGACCAGGGCGGTGCCGATATAGCCGCTGCCGCCGGTGACCAGCAAGTGGCGGACGGCCATCGCAGCGCTACTCCCTGAGAGAGATCTGGCGCAACTGCTCGCCCAGCAGCCCGAGGGCGAAGATCACCACCGCCACCAGCATGCCGCCCACTCCCAGCAAGATCCCCGTGATGGCGTGGAAGGCCAGGCCGGCCAGCACCGTCAGTCCACCGATCAGCGCCGATGCCATCGCCAGCACCAGGAAGATCTTCATCGGGTTGTAGTAGAGGATCGCCTGGACGATGAACTGGATGGTGCGCAGGGAATCGCGCACCATCCGCACCTTGGTTCTGCCCACCCGCGGGTGATAGGGCATCGGCAGGTACGTGACGGTCTTCATCCGCAGCATGTAACCCAGTGTGATCGAGGTGGTGAAGCTGAACCCTTCCGACAGGTGGCCGAAGAATGGCAGGGCTTCACGACGGGAAAACACCCGCAGGCCGGAATTGACGTCGGGAATTTTCCGGCCGGTGGTGAATTCGACCAGCCATTTCAGCAATTGGCGGAGCGGCGATTTGATCGGCGACTCGTGGTAATGGGGGCCGGTGCGGGCGCCGACCACCATGTCCCAGCCTTCGCGGTAGGTGGCCAGCAGGGCCGGGATCTGGTCGACCGGATAGGTGCCGTCGGCGTCGGTGATGATGATGGTGTCGTTGGCGGCGGCAAGGATGCCGATCTTCAGCGAATTGCCGTAGCCCAGGTTCTGCAGCTTGCGGATGACGGTGGCGCCGTGGACGGCGGCGATCTCGCCGGTGCGGTCATCGGAGCCGTCGTCGACGACGATGATCTCGAACCCCTCCTCGCCGGTGGCGGTCAGCACCGCGCGCACCGATTCGACGGTTTCGGCGATGGCCGCTTCCTCGTTGAAGGCGGGAATGACGACGGAGAGCACGGGGGCGCGTTCCTGGACGATGGCCATAGCCTCTTTACCCGATGAGGGCATGGCGGTCCAGCCACAAACCCAGGCAGACCAGTCCGAACAGCCGGTAGCCGTGATCGCGCCGGGCGCCCAAGTGCTCCGCCCACAGGCGGGCGACCACCGCCGGGTCCAGCCACTCGGCCAGGGCCGGGCCGGCCAGCACGCTTTCGGCCAACGGTCGCAACTCGGCGGTCAGCCACCGCGCCACCGGGGCGTTGAAGCCGGCCTTGGGCCGGGCCAGGATCGCGGCCGGCAGGCGGCGGGCGAGCAGGCGCTTGAACACGTGCTTCTTGTCGAATCCCTTCAGTTTCCAGTCGGCCGGCAGCGACGCCGCCAACTCGACCAGGCGGTGGTCGAGCAGCGGCGCCCGCGTCTCCAGCCCATGCGCCATGGTCATGCGGTCGACCTTGACCAGGATGTCGTCGGCCAACCAGGTCTTGATGTCGACATATATCGCCCGGTCGAGGGCATGGCAGCCGCGCACGGCGTCGAAATGGCCGAGCGCCGCCGCGAAGGGATCGGCGGCCAGCACCGCGGCGCGGTGTTCGGGGCGGACCAGGCGGGCAATCTCGGCCGGGGTGAAGATGCCGCGCCAGGACAGATGGGCGCGTTCGAACGACAGCGGATGGCCGGCCAGGAACTGCTTGAGCTTGTAGTCGAAGCCGACCTTGCCGAAACCGGGCGGCAGCATCGCTTCGGCCAGGCGGCCGCCGGCGCGGGCGAGCGGGGCCGGCAGCCAGCGGCTCATTCCATGCAGGCGGTCGGCAACGTAGGTGGAATAGCCGGCGAAGATCTCGTCGCCGCCATCGCCCGACAGCGCCACCGTCACCTGCCGGCGTGCCAGCCGGGCCATGTGCCAGACCGGAATCATCGAGGTGTCGGCGAACGGCTCGTCGGCAAGGCGGACCAGTTCGGCCAGCAGGCCGGGGGCGTCGGCCGCCACCGTTTCAGAGGCGTGGGCGAGGCCGAGGGCATGGGCGGTGTGGCAGGCTTCCGGCAGTTCGCTGAAACCCTTTTCGGCGAAGGCGATGGTGAAGGCCTCGACCGCTTCGCCGGGTCGGCAGCGCACCATTGCTTCGGCAATGGCCGCGGAATCAAGGCCGCCCGACAGGAAGACGCCGAGCGGCACGTCGGCGACCATGCGCAGGCGCACCGCATCATCCAGCAGCGCCCCCACCGCTTCGGCCGCCTCGTCGACCGATCGCAGGGACGTCTTGGTGCGGAAATGCGCCGCCAGGTCCCAGTACGGGCGGGCGATTGCGGGGCGGCCGGGCTCGACCGCCATCAGATGGCCGGGCGGCAGTTTCTCGACTCCGGCGAGGATCGAGCGGTCGCCCAGCACGTAGTTCATCGCCAGGAATTGGCCGATCGCCAGCGGGTCGATCGCCGTGGGCACCATCGGGTGGCGCTGCAGCCCCTTGAGTTCGGAGGCGAACACCAGCCCGTCGTCGTTCCGCCAGAAGAACAAGGGTTTCTTGCCCAGGCGGTCGCGCCCCAGCAGCAGGCGGCGGGCGGCCGGATCCCACAGGGCGAAGGCGAACATCCCGTTCATGCGCTCGACCGCCGTCGGTCCCCAGCGGGCGAAGGCCTTGACCAGCACCTCGGTGTCGCTGTGGGTGGTGAAGCGGACTCCTGCCGCTTCCAGTTCGCGGCGCAGATCGCGGTAATTGTAGATCTCGCCGTTGAACACCACCACCAGCCCGCTGTCGGGGTCGGTCAGCGGCTGGTTGGCGGTGGCGGAGCGATCGATGATCGCCAGCCGCCGGTGCGCCAGGGTGGCGATGCCGCTTCGGATCAGTCCGTCGGCATCCGGCCCGCGATGGGCGATGGCGGCAGCCATGGCTGCGACATTTACGCCATCGTCGCGGCCGTCCCACCACAGGCTGCCGGCGATCCCGCACATGTCAATCCGTCACCTTGTGAGCCAGTCGCTCTAACGGTCGCCGGGCGGTCCCTTCGCCTGGTGGTAGGCCTGGCGCGAGCGGTTGCCGCCGCGGTGCAGCAGCAGGGCCCTGAGTGCGTTGAGGCCACGCAAGTAGCGCCCGGTGCCGCCATTCCACATCAATGCCTTGAGGTTGCTGAGCCAAACCGCCGGATACGTATAGTATTCCAGGTAGGCGCGCTTGTACAAAGCCTTCATCCTCTCGGCGCCGATCAGAGGGTTGACGTAGATGGGGTTGTCGAAGTCGATGGAAAGGAAATCCGACCAGCTCTCGTGCCGGCGGATGCCGCCGGTTTCCTTGCAGGCCTGGTAGAGGTCGCTGCCCGGATAGGGAACCGGCAAATAGAACAGGCTCATCTGGGCTGCCAGCCGCTTGGCGTATGCGATGGTGTTCCACACCATCTCCTCGGTTTCGCCCGGCAGGCACAGGATGAACGAATTGGTCATGGTGATGCGCGCCTGGTGGGTCCAGGCGACCGCCTCGGCCTGGCGTTCGACGGTGATGCCCTTGCGGATGACGGCAAGCGACTGCGCGTTCCCCGATTCGATGCCGTAGAGGATATTGCGGCAGCCGGCCTGATGCATCAGCGCCAGCAGTTCGGGATCGACCCGGTCGGTGCGGGTGGTGCACGACCACAGCAGGTCGTTCAGCCCCTCGCGGATCATCCCTTCGAACACCTCGGTGACGAACTTGCGGTTGATGGTGAAGGTCGAGTCCTGGAAATAAATCCCCTTGGCGCCCTTCTCGTATTTCAGGATCTTGATTTCCTCCAGCACCCGGGCCGGCGAGAACAGCCGCAGCTTCTTGCCGAGCGCGACGTGGGCCTCGCAGAACGAGCACGGATAGGGACAGCCGCGCTGGGTGACGATCGGGTAGTTGGGCAGGCGGATGTACTGGGTGGGATGGGGCACGTAGCGGCCGAGGTCGAGGTCGCCGAACAGCCCCAGCGGCAACTCGTCGAGGGCAGGCAGCAGGACCCGGTCGGGATTGAGCGTCACGGTGCGGTCGTCGGGCCGCCAGCACAGGCCGGCGATGCCGGCGAAGTCGCGGCGACGGGCGATCAGCGCCTCGATCAGTTCGGTAATGGTGACCTCGCCCTCCCGCCGGATCAGGAAGTCGCACAAGGCGCACTCGCCCATGGTTTCGACCGGCATCGAGGTGGCGTGGACGCCGCCGAAAACGACGATGCAGTCCGGCAGCACGTCGCGGATCATCGCCGCGGTGGCGAACACATGGTCGGCGGTGGGGGTGAACAGCGGCAGCCCGACCAGGTCGAATGCCTGCTCCTTCAGCATCGCGCGGAAGGTGGCCTCGTCGATGTCGTTGAACTGGGTGTCGATGAAGGTGGTGTCGTAGCCGTGCTGCTTCAGCCAGCGATAGATCGAGATGGTGCCCAAGGGCGGCAGGAAGCCCTGTTCGGCCTTGACGCTGCCCCACGCCGCTTCGGGCGGGTAGAAGGGCTCGATCAGCCCAATGCGGGGCCGGGCCGGAAACCGGCCGATGCGGTCCAGGCGGCCGGCATGGGATGCGGCGAGGGGACGCTCTCCGGCAATTTCGATCGGGCGGGTCCGGGGCTCCGTCGACGACTCGTACATCGTGGGGCCTTCGGCCAGCGGCGGGAACCCGACCTTAGCCGGTCGGCATCGGGGATCGCAAGCGGGGCGGGCGCCGGCGGCACCCTCACCCTTTCCCCGCCCGCCAATCCGGCAGGGCGGCGGTGATTTCGGCGCCGATCAGCACCACCACCCACGACAGGTACATCCACACCAGGAAGATCGGCACCGCCGCCATCGCGCCGTAGACGTTGGAATAGGAATTCCAGCGGCTGAGGTACACGGCGAAGCCCCAGCGCAGGGCCGCGAACAGCAGGCTCGCGGCGATGCCGCCGATCGCCGCGTCGAGGGTGTCGACCTTGCGGTTGGGCACCATTCCGTACATCACCCAGAAGGCCAGGGCGGACAGCAGGGTGGGCAGCGGCCAGGCGGCCCAGGCGGCGATGTCGCGCGCCACCTGCCAGCCCTCCAGCGACAGCGACGCGCCGATCAGCAGCGGTCCCAGGGTGAGCAGCGCCCAATAGACCGCCAGCCGCGCCAGCAGCGGGCGGGCGCGCGGCACCCGGAAGACCTGGTCCAGCGCGTTCTCGATGGTCACCAGCAGCATCACCGCGCTGAACGCCAGGCCGACGATGCCGGCGGCGCTCAGCCGTCCGGCATTGGCGACGAAGCCGGCCAGCTGGTCCTGCACCGCTTCGCCCACGGCCGGGACGAAATTGGCGAAGGCCCATCCCTCCAAATTGGCGCGCACGCCCTCGAACGCCGGGAAGACGGCAAGCATCGCCAGCACGATCGCCATCAGCGGCACCAGGGACAGCAGCGAGGTGTAGCTGAGCGAGGCGGCCATCGCCGAGGCGTGGTCGGCCTGATAGCGGCAGCCGACAAGGAGGCACAACCGGGTCGCCCGCCGCACCATGCCTGCCATGCGTTCGAGCCCCATCCGCTCACCTCGTAGTTGCCCAGTCACGGCTTTGCCCTCACCGGTTCTTCGTGTAGGATGCCGGCCCGCCCAGCCGTAACCCATTATACCATCCGCAGCGAGGACCGCATGACCACCACCGCCTCCCTGATGACCGGCAAGAGGGGCCTCATCATGGGCGTCGCCAACGACCGCTCGATCGCCTGGGGCATCGCCAAGGCGGCGCGCGCCCAGGGGGCCGAAATGGCGTTCACCTATCAAGGCGAGGCGCTGGAGAAGCGCGTGCGTCCGCTCGCCGAAGAGGCGGGCTCCTCCCTGGTGCTGCCGTGCGACGTCGGCGACGAGGCCTCGATCGACGCGGCGTTCGAGCGCCTGCGGGCGGAATGGGGCAAGCTGGACTTCCTGGTGCACGCCATCGGCTATTCCGATAAGGAGGAGTTGCGCGGCGACTACGCCGACACCAGTCTCGACAACTTCCTCAAGACCATGCACATCTCGGTCTACTCCTTCACCTCGGTGGCGCGGCGGGCGGCGGCGATGATGCCCGACGGCGGCAGCCTGCTGACCCTCACCTATTACGGCGGCGAACGGGTGATGCCCCACTACAACGTCATGGGCGTGGCCAAGGCGGCCCTCGAATCCAGCGTGCGCTATCTGGCGATGGACCTCGGTCCCCGCAATATCCGCGTCAACGCCCTTTCGGCGGGGCCGATCAAGACCCTGGCGGCATCCGGGATCGGCGACTTCCGCTATATCCTCAAGTGGAACCAGTACAACAGCCCGCTGCGCCGCAACGTCACCCTCGAGGACATCGGCGGCGCCGGGCTCTACCTGCTGAGCGACCTGTCGTCGGCGGTCTCGGGCGAGACCCATCACGTCGATTGCGGCTACCACGTGGTCGGCATGAAGGCGGTCGACGCGCCCGACATCGCGGTGGTTTGAGGATCGCCATGTCGGGCAACGGTTTCGGCAAGCTGTTCCGCTTCACCACCTTCGGCGAAAGCCACGGGCCGGCGATCGGGTGCGTCGTCGACGGCGTGCCGCCCCGCCTGCCGCTGACCGAAGCCGACATCCAGCCCTGGCTCGACCGCCGCCGCCCGGGGCAGAACCGCTTCACCACCCAGCGCCAGGAAGCCGACGCCGTCCGCATCCTGTCGGGCACCTTCGAAGGCCGCACCACCGGCACCCCGATCGGCCTGCTGATCGACAACACCGACCAGCGCTCGAAAGACTATTCCGAAATCAAGGACAGCTACCGGCCGGGCCATGCCGACTGGGTCTACCAGCAGAAATACGGCATCCGCGACTACCGCGGCGGCGGCCGCGCCTCGGCGCGCGAGACCGCCATGCGGGTGGCGGCGGGCGCCGTCGCCCGGGTGGTGCTGGACGCCCTGGTGCCGGGCGGCGTCACCGTCCGCGGCGCCCTGGTGCGGATGGGCGAGGCGGCGATCGACCGCGCCCGCTGGGACTGGGCTGCGTGCGAGGCCAATCCGTTCTGGTGCCCCGATTCCACCGCCGCCGGCGAATGGGGGGAAATGCTGGACGGCGTGCGCAAGCAGGGCTCGTCGCTGGGTGGCGTGGTCGAGGTGGTCGCCTCGGGCGTGCCGGTGGGCCTGGGCTCGCCGGTCTACGACAAGCTGGACGCCGACATCGCCAAGGCGATGATGAGCGTCAACGCCGTCAAGGGCGTCGAGATCGGCGCCGGCTTCGCCGCCGCGGCGCTGTCGGGCGAAGCCAATGCCGACGAGATGCGGATGGGCGGGGACGGCCGCGTCGAATTCCTTTCCAACCACGCCGGCGGCATCCTCGGCGGGCTGTCCACCGGTCAGGACGTGGTGGTGCGCCTGGCGGTCAAGCCGACCAGTTCCATCCTCACCCCGCAAAAAAGCGTTGACGCGCTGGGCAACGACGTCGAGGTGTCGACCAAGGGCCGCCACGATCCCTGCGTCGCCATCCGCGCCGTGCCGGTGGCCGAGGCCATGCTGGCCGTGGTGCTGGCCGACCACCTGCTGCGCCACCGGGCGCAGTGCGGCTGAGGCGGTGGCCAAGCCGCCACCTGCCGATCCCTTCGCCACGGCGCTGCGCCACCACCAGGCCGGGCGGCTGGGCGAGGCGGAAGCCCTCTATCGCCGCATCCTCGCAGCCAATCCCCGCCACCCCGGCAGCCTGCACCACCTCGGTCTGGTCGCCCACCAGTCCGGCCATCACCAGGCAGCCTGCGACCTGATCCGCCAGGCGATCGCGGTCGATGGCAATGATCCCGCCTGCCACGGCAACCTCGCCGCGGTGCTGATGGCGCTCGGCCGGCCCGACGGCGCCGTGGCGGCGAGCCGGCGGGCGGTGGCGCTGGATCCGCGCTATTGCGACGGCTGGGCCAACCTGGCCGCGGCCCTGCAGGCGCAGGAACTCCTGGACGAGGCGCTGTCGGCATGGCGGCGGGTGGCGGCGCTGCAGCCGCGCGCCGCCGAGATCCGGGCCGCAATCGGGGAGGTGCTGCGGCGTCTGGGGCGCGCCGACGAGGCGATCGCGGCCTGGCGCGAGGCGGTGGCGCTGAGGCCGGATTCCGCCGTCCTCCACTACAACCTGGGAAACCTCTACGGCGAGGCCGGGCGGCTGGCGGAGGCGGTGGCGTGCTACCGCGGCGCCGCCAAGCACGCCCCGGACATGATGGAGGCCCATTACAACCTCGCAAATCTGCTGGTCAAGCTGGGCCGGCTGGACGAGGCGGTGGCCGCCTACCGCGTCGCCGCCCGGCTGGCGCCCGACTTCCCGGCGGTGCACAACAACCTGGGCCGCGCGCTGGAAGGCCTGGGCCGGCCCGACGAGGCGGCCGCCGCCTACCGCGCCGCGATCGCCCTGAACCCGGGGGACGGCGACGTCCACGCCAACCTCGGCAACCTGCTGGCGGCGTCCGGCGCGTACGGGCCGGCAGCGGAAAGCTACCGCAACGCCGTCGCCATCCAGCCCGGCAACGCCGAGGCGCACTACAATCTCGGCAATGCGTTGAAGGATCTGGGCCGTCTGGACGAATCCGCGGCGTCCTATCGCGCCGCCATCGCGGTCCGGGAGGACTATGTCGAGGCGCACACCAACCTCGGCACCGTGCTGATGGACGAAGGGGACGTCGCCGGGGCGATCGCCGCCTATCGCCGCGCCGTCGCCGCCGCTCCCGAATTCGTCCACGCCCATTCCAACCTGCTGTTCGCGCTTTGCTTCGCCGACGACCTTGCGCCGGACGCGGTCTATCGCGAACACCTGCGCTACGATTCCATGCACGTGAAGCCATTCGCCGTCGCCGCCCGGCACGACAACGGCAACGATCCGGAACGGCCGTTGCGGGTGGGCTACCTGTCCCCGGATTTCCGCAGGCATCCCGGCGGCCACGCGCTGCTGCAGATGCTGGAGTTCCATGACCGCAATGCGGTGAGCGTCTTCTGCTACAACGCCGGGACGGGCGCCGACGACATCACCGCATTGTCCCGCCGGCACGCGGATCACTGGCGCGACTGCGCCATGGCGTCCGACCGCGAGCTGGCCGAGCTGATTCGCGGCGACGGGATCGACATCCTGGTCGAATGCGCCGGCCACATGGACGGATCGCGCCTGCTGATGTGCGGGCGCTGGAAGCCGGCGCCGTTGCAGGTGAGCTTTCCGCTCTATCCGAACACGACCGGGGTGTCGGCGATCGACTACCGCATCGTCGACCCCTATTTCGCCCAGCCGGAGGCGGATTGCTGGCACAGAGAACGCCTGATCCGCATGCCCGATGTCCATATCTGCTATCGGCCGAGCCGCGCCGACATCGATCCGGCGCCGGAACCGCCGTGCATCGCCGACGGCTTCGTCACCTTCGGCGCGTTCAACAATCTCGCCAAGTTCGGGCCGGCGACCATCGCCGCCTTCGCCGACGTGCTGAAGGCGGTGCCGGATTCGCGCCTGATGATCAAATGGAAGCGGCTGGAGGACGCCGGCCGGCAGGCGCGGCTCCGCGGCCTGTTCCAGGCCCGCGGCATCGATTCCGAACGCCTGGTCCTGGCCGGTTTCGCCGCCGATCCCTATACGCCGTACCGCGCGCTCGACATCGCCTTGGATACGGTCGGGGTGAACGGCGGCACGTCCACCTGCGACGCCCTGTGGATGGGCGTGCCGGTGGTCACCCGGTACGGCGACACGCCGTTTTCCCGCGTCGGCCTGTGCCATCTCACCAATGTCGGGCTGACGGAGCTGGTCGCCGACAGCGCCGAAGCCTACGTCGCCACGGCGGCGCGCCTCGCCACCGACGCCGCCCGGCTGGCGGAACTGCGCCACGGACTGCGCCGGCGCTTCGCCGCGTCGCCGTTGATGGACGGCCGGCGCTATACCCGAAACCTGGAGGACGCGTTCCGCCGGATTTGGCGACGCTGGTGCGCCGGCGCCGAACCGATCGCCATCGACCTGCGCGCGCGGGCGTCGACGGAAGGGTGACGCCGCGAGCGACCGGATCTCCCGGCGCGTTGGTCAGCGCGGCTGACGCTCTGCGGGGGTCGTGAGCCCATTGCCGACATCTCCGGTCGGAGGAACACGGATCAGTCCGAAGCCGGCCGGCAACTCGGCCCGTTCGATTTCCAGCCGCTTCTGGGTCAAAGGGATGAGCAATTGCCGGGATGGTTCGGTTACGATCGTGTGAACCAACCGGAGCTGTGAAAATTCTATTCCGCTGAACGCGGCCTTCGGCAACGACAAATGCCCTGCCATGCCGAAGTCCAGCCGATGCCAGCAGTCGCCCGTTGACAGGGACACCGCATCGTGCAGATCCATTTGGGTAAGAATGACTCTGTCGAGGACTCTATCCCGCGTCATGTAGGTCAACAATGCGACCGGATAGGGCGGTTGAGCGGTTCTGGCGGGATGGCCCATCCGTCGCAGGAACACCCACAGATCTTCATTATTTGCCCCAGAATGATGCAGGACCGCAGGGTCGTAATCGGCTTCGCCGACAAACGTTCCGTCGCTTGCCCGATACAGCCGCCTCCAACGGTAATCGGGGTTTTCGCCGCAGGAGACCTCATAGAAGTCGGGGGATATGGCGTCATCGATGAAACGTCCGCGGTCGCAATCGACGTCGATGGTGTAGAGGGGGGGTTCCTCATGTCGCGGCTTTCCCTGGGGACGGGACCAGACACGAAGGCGAGTATGCGCGTCGATTTCCGGGCCGCCGGGTTGGTCGCTGGTGCTGATTTCCTCGAATACGGCAGGCGTTGCACGCAGGAACAGACTGCCGAACCTCGAATTAGTCACCGAGGAAGCGTCATCCCCGTAAACATTGAGCTTGAAGGATGCGCTCGATTTCCCTTCGAAGCGTACGAGATCGGCATCGGCCGCCATCGCTGTCGCCGTCCACAACAGGCTTAGAAGAACAATCGTACGCATGGGAGCACACCCCTTTGGCTATTGTGGATGAGGGCGCTTCAGCCATCCCCACGCCCGCGCACGGTTAGGGAGCTTCGGCTCAGGGCAGCGCCGGGGCGGGTTTGCGGTCGCGCTCGTAGCCGTTACGGCTGGTCCAGCGCAGCAGGTAGTTGCCGGCGTCGACGGTGCGCCAATGGTCGATCACCTCGCTGGTGACGAACACGCAGTCCTCGTCGCCCCAGCCCCATCCCACCGGCTTCCACCGGCCGTTCTCCCAGGTGGCGACGAGCAGCGGCTTGCCGTCGGTCGATTGCCAGTCCGGCTGCTCGACCAGGATGATGAGCTCGTCGTTGCCGTCGCCGTCCAGGTCCCAGCGGCCGACGCGGATGTTCGCCGGCCCGAACCCGTAAAATCCCGACGCCCGCCAGTAGGACTGCCAGTACGCGCCGACCAGGGCTTCGATGTCGGGGCCCGGTTCGCCGGCCAAAGGCAGCATCGGCACCAGGGCCAATGGCGGCGCTTCGGCGCCGTCGGCCGGAGCGGCCAACGCGATCAGGCAGATCAACAGGGCGATCCGGCGCATCGATACCGTCCGAAGGGCATAAGCAGGGTGGGCGGGAGGATAGGGGGGTGGGGTGGCGCCGTCAACGGCGCCCACTCCATTGACGCCGACGGTTAATTCTTCGTAAATTTGCGCGATCCCGCCGCCACGCGACGGGCACGCGAGGGTGCGATGGTCGATGCGATAACCCTGTCGCTGGGAGCGCAGGCAGTCCAGGCCGGCTCGACGGCCAGTGGCGCGCGTGCGCTCGCCACCGGCGAGCAGGCCAATTTCACCTCCGCCGCGGCGACGCTACGCAGCACCTCGGTGCAGAGCCAGTTCGCCGCGGTGGCGTCGGCCAAGGAAAGCATCAGCCGGGGCATCGGCGTGGTGGTGTCCGCCGCCAACGGCGCCTCCGCCCTCCAATCGGTGCTCGGCCGGATGCGTGACATCGCGTCCACCGCCTACGACACTGCCGATCCCGACGCCCGCGCGTCGCTGGTCGGGCAGTTCAACGACCTGGTCACCCAACTCGACGCCATTGCCGCGGATTCGGGCTACCAGGGGATCAACCTGCTGATGCCGGGCCAGGCGTTGCAGGTCAATTTCGGCGGCGTTCCCACCGAGACCTTCTCGATTTTGCCGGCCGAGGCCAATTCCCACGGCCTCGGCGTCGACACGGTGGCCGCCGATCCGTCGTCGTCCTCCGACCCGCAATACACAGCCGACGCGCTGTCCGCCGCCATCGGCCAGGTGGATGGCGCCATCGGCAAGCTCGGAACGCTCCAGCGCGGATTGAACGACGGCCTCACCACCCTGACCGACGTCACCGCCGCGGCGTCGTCGTTCGCCACCGGCTCCGACCTCGGCCTCCGGCAACTCGGCAACGCCGGGCTGACGGCGGGGGCGGCGACGGTGCTGGCGGGGGAAACCGGCATGCTGCTGGGCAACACCACCCTGTCCATCGTCAACGTCTCGCAATTGTCGCTGCTCGGCCTGTTGTGATGGGGCGGGCCGCCTCCGCCCCGTTCGCCGCCTACGACAAAGCCCAGGGGGCCGTCCAGCCGCGGCGCCAAGCCGATGCCACCGCCTTCGTCAAGGCGGCGCGGGCGCTGGAAGAGGCGGCCCTCGTCGCCGCCGACCGCGCCCGCTGGCGGCGCGCGGTCGAACGCAACCAGCTGCTGTGGACCGCGGTGCAGATCGAGATCGGCCTGCCGCGCAACCCGCTGCCCGGCGCGATCAAGTCCAACCTGGCCCAACTGGCAGCCTTCGTCGACCGCCAGAGCGCGCTCGCCCTGGCCGGGTCGGATCGGGGCCTTCTCGACCCGCTGATCGCCATCGACCGCGAGATCGCCGCCGGCCTGTTCGGCCGCAAGCGATAAGTCCCCTTGCGTCGTGGGTACCTCGCAAGGGCGTTTCTACCGCACACGTCTCGTTGAGCCGCGCCCCCGTTTCCGGCAATGGTGCGCCACCCGGAAAACCGGGACCGAGCCTGCACACGCTCAGGCCAATGGGAGGAGACACCAGATGCCGCATTCGCGCCCCAACATCCATCCGGGCGACATCCTTCGCGAGGAATTCCTCAAGCCGTCGGGGGTCGACGTCGACACCCTGGCCCGCGACCTCAAGCTGCCGCGCGAGCGGCTCGCCTCGCTGGTCGAGGGCAAGGGCGCGGTGTGCGCCGACACCGCCATCCGCCTGTCGCATTATTTCGGCACCTCGGACCGCTTCTGGATGGAAGTCCAGATGACCTACGACCTCGAGCATGCGCGGCGCACCCGGCCCCTGCGGGAAGGCGAGATCAAGCGGCTTCTCGACCCCGCCGCCTGAGCTTTCCTTGACCCTGCGATCCCCGACGGCTACACCGGTGTGGCGCCACCAACCGTGACGAGGAATCCCCTATGCGCCGTATCGGTCGGGTCCTAGTCAAAATCCTGGCCGTCATCGGCCTGTTGACCGTCGCGGGCATCGCCTTCCTGGGGTGGATGGCCGGGCGGATCGAGCCGGCGCTGCCCAAGCGGATGGTGCTGACCCTCGATCTCGAAGGTGATTTCCGCGAGGCCCCCGACGGCGACCCCTTCGCCCGCCTCGCCGGCCGCAAGTCCTATGTGCTGCGCGAGACCGCCGCCGCCATCGACCGCGCCGGCGCCGACCCTCGCGTCGCCGGCCTGTTCGCCACCATCGGCAGCACCAAGCTGGGCATGGCCGGGGTGCAGGAGATCCGCGACGCGGTCAAGCGTTTCCGCGCCTCCGGCAAGCCGGCGGTGCTGTTCGCCGAGACCATCGGCGATTTCGGCAAGGGCACGGTGGAATACTACCTGGCCTCGGCCTTCGGCGAATTGTGGCTGCAGCCCTCGGGCGACGTCGCCGTCACCGGCTTCATGGCGGAAAGCCCGTTCATCAAGGGCACCCTCGACATGCTGGGGATCCAGCCGCAGGTCGCCGCGCGCTGGCAGTACAAGTCGGCCATCGAGATCTTCACCGAGAAGGGCTTCTCGCAGCCGCATCGCGAGAACCTGGGGGCGCTGCTCGATTCGTTTTCCGCCCAGGCGGTCGAAGGCATCGCCGAGGCGCGCCGCCTGCAGGTCCCGGCGGTCCAGGCGGCCATCGCCAAGGCGCCGCTGCTCGCCGGCGAGGCGCTCGCCGCCGGACTGGTCGACAAGCTGGGCTACCGCGACGAGGCGCTGGCCACTTTCGGCGACGGGCCCAAGCCGAAGGAGGTCGACCTCGCCGATTACGCGGCGCGCACCGTCCTCCACACCGGCGGCCGCATCGCCGTGATCACCGGGGTGGGCGACATCCATCGCGGGCCGTCGGACGGGCCGTTCGGCGACGACCAGGGATTCGGCTCGACCTCGATCGCCAAGGCCTTCCGCGAGGCCGCCGCCGATCCCGAGGTCAAGGCCATCGTGCTGCGCATCGACAGTCCCGGCGGCTCCTACGTCGCCTCCGACACCGTCTGGCGCGAGGTGGCGCGCGCCCGCAGGGCCGGCAAGCCGGTGGTGGCGTCGATGGGTGGGGTCGCCGCCTCGGGCGGCTATTTCGTCGCCATGGCGGCCGATCGCGTGGTCGCCCAGCCCGGCACCATCACCGGCTCGATCGGGGTGTTCGCCGGCAAGGCGGTGCTGGCCGATTTCTGGAGCAAGCTGGGAATCAGCTGGGACGAGATGCATCGCGGCGACAACGCCACCATGTGGAGCTTCAACAAGCCGTTCACGCCGGAGGCGTGGGAGCGGGTCAACGCCATGCTCGACCACATCTACGCCGACTTCACCACCAAGGCGATGGAGGGCCGCGGCATTCCGGCCGACCGCATCGATTCGGTCGCCCGCGGCCGGGTGTGGAGCGGCGCCGACGCCAAGCGGCTGGGACTGGTCGACGCACTCGGCGGGTTCGACGTGGCGCTCAATGAGGCGCGCCGGCTGGGGGGGCTGGCCGTCGATGCGCCGGTCGACCTGGTCGCCTTCCCGCATCCCAAGAAGCCGTGGGAGGTGCTTGCCGGGCTGGCCTCGGCGGGGGGCATCGACGGCGACGTGTCGCGCCGCCTGGCGCAGGTGCTGGCGGTGCTGGAACCGCTGGCGGTCCGCCTCGGCGGCGGCGACGGCGCCCAGTTGCGCCTGCCGCCGGGAGACCTGGTCCGGTGAGTGCCGATCCGCCCCTCACCGTCGTCATCACCGGCGCCAGCCGCGGCATCGGCCACGCCACCGCGCGCCGCTTCCTCGCCGAGGGCTGGCGGGTGATCACCTGCGCCCGCGCCGAGGTGCCGCCGCAATGCCGGCTGATCCCCAATTGGGCCTTCCACGTGGTCGCCGACCTGTTCGACCCGGCCGATACCGCCCGCTTCGTCGAGGAGGTCAACACCCGCCTCGGCGACCAGCCGCTGCACGCGCTGGTCAACAATGCCGGCGTCAGCCCCAAGACGCCCTATCGCGAACGCCTCGGCGTGCTCAACGGCCCCATCGACGGCTGGAAGCATGTGTTCGAACTCAACTTCTTCGCCCCCTTGCGCCTGTCGCGCGGCTTCGCCACGGCGCTGCATCGCGGCAAGGGCGCGATCGTCAACGTCACCTCGATCGCCGGCCATTACGTCCATCCCTTCGCCGGCTCGGCCTATTCGACCTCCAAGGCGGCGCTGTCCGGCCTGACCCGCGAGATGGCGGTCGAGTTCGCCCAGCTGGGCGTGCGCGTCAACGCGGTGGCCCCGGGCGAAATCCGCACCGCCATGGTTTCGGCCGAATACGAGGAACTGGTCCCGCGCATTCCGCTCGACCGCATGGGCACCCCGGAGGACGTCGCCGCCACCATATTCCGCCTGTGCACCGACGATTTCGCCTATGTCACCGGCACTGAAATATTCATCACCGGCGGTCAGCACTTGTATTAGAAGGCATTGGGATGCCGCGCATGAAGAGAATATCGAAGACGGCGTGGAAGACGGCCGACGGCGCGTCGCTCGCGTGTACCGAGAAGCTCAAGGTTCTCGAGCAGAACCTGGCCGAGTTCCGCGCCTTGGCGCTCGATCTGCTGGAGGACGCGGCGCTCATGGGCTGCGATGTCGGCCAGGTGCGCCAGGTGCTGAAGGAGGCGGTCGACGAGGTCGACGTGCGCTACAATACGCCATAACTATTCCGCCAACTGTTTATTGCGCCGCGAAGTTCTACCCAAGCACATAACCCTGCGAACTATTGACGCTGACCATAAGTTGGGGTCTACTGGACTGTAACGATGCGGAAAGAAACTCCGCGCAAGTTGCGTTAAAGTTCGGGAGAGGCCCATGACCGAGGAAGGGAACGCTGGCATCCAGCGTTCCGGCGACGCCGATGCTTTCGCCAGCGAAGTGCTGGAGCGGATCGAATGCCTGAGCCTGGAAGTCGCCGATGTCGCCGGTGTGATCGACGAATTGGCGCGCTTCGTCCAGCGCCAGGAGGATATGTTCCGCAGTCTGAAGGACATTGCGCACGCCATGGCCGACGCCATCGGCTGCATCGACGTCGCCGGGCGCCAAACCAGCGACGTCACCGCCCGGGCCGGGCGGCAATCGGCCGAGTCGCTGCGCACCATCGAAAGCGCGCTGGGCGACATCAATCGGTTGGTGGGGTCGGTCCAGGGCATCGAGCGGCGCCTTGAGGAACTCGAGGGCACGCTGGGCGACGTCGGCACGATGTCGCAGGCGATCCAGCGGATCGCCCGGCAGACCAATCTCCTCGCCCTCAACGCCACCATCGAGGCGGCGCGCGCCGGCGAAGCCGGCAAGGGGTTCGCCGTGGTCGCCACCGAGGTCAAGACGCTGGCCCGCCGGACCGCCGAGGTCACCGGCGGCATCGACGACACCGTCGGCAAGCTGTCCGGTTCGGTCAACGACCTCATCACCACCTCGACCTGCACCTTGGAGATGGCCGATGCGGTGGGGGCGGGTGTCGGGGTGATCAACGGCGCCGTCGCGGTGGTGGGCGACGCCATCGGCACCGTCGAGGCGCGAGTGCACGACATCTCGGTCGCGGCGTCGACCTCGCTCGGCCAATGCGGCGACGTCATCGGCAAGATCGACGAATTCTTCGGCGGAATGGCCAAGACCTCGCTGGAACTGAGGAAGGCGGACGAGCGCGTGTCGTCGCTGCTGTCGCAGAGCGAGGGGCTGATCGGCTTCATCGCCTGCAGCGCCTTCACCACCGTCGACACCCCGTTCATCGCCTTGGTCAAAGCCAAGGCGGGCGAAATCTCACGGATCTTCGAAGCGGCGGTGGACGCGCGGCAAATCGCCATCGAAGATCTGTTCGACGACGACTACAAACCGATCCCGGACACGGATCCCCAGCAATTCACCAGCCGGTTCGTCGTTTTCACCGACCGCGTGCTGCCGCCGATCCAGGAGGCGGTGCTCGGCTTCGACCCGCGGGTGACATTCTGCGTCGGCGTCGACCGCAACGGCTACCTGCCGACCCACAACAACAAGTTCTCGCAGCCCCAGGGCGTCGATCCGGTGTGGAACAACGCCAATTGCCGCAATCGGCGCATGTTCAACGACCGCACCGGCGGCTGCGCGGCGCGCAGCACCAAGCCGTTCCTGCTGCAGACCTATCGCCGCGACATGGGTGGCGGCCAGTTCGTGATGATGAAGGATGTCTCCGCCCCGATTTCGGTTCTCGGCCGCCACTGGGGCGGGCTGCGCATCGGCTACCGGATCTGAGCGCCGTCAGGCCGGATTGACGGGCGGCGCCGGTGCGGCGGCGGTGGCCGCGGGTTCCGGCGCCGGAGCGGTCTCGCCGACGGCTTCCGGGAGGGCATCGATCGCCAGCCTTTCCTCGATCTTCTTGATCTCGCGGCGCACCGACCGCAGCCTGCTGTCGAGGGTGGTCAGGTTCTGGCGGTCGGTATCCACAGCCTTGACCCATTCGACATGGTCGGCGCGCAGGTACTGGTCGAAGTCCTCCAGCCGCTTCACCAGCGGCTGCGACATTTCGTTGTAGTTGCGGGCGTTCTCAGCCGACAATGCCTGCTTGACCTTGTCGAGTTCTTCCAGCAGATCACGCTTGATCCAGCGCGATTTCTTGTCCAGTTCCTCGCTCAGCTTGGCGAAGCGCTCGTCGACGTCGGAGACGATCTGTACCTTGATTTCGTAGGCGTTCTTGACCAGGTTGGCCATGTACATCAGCACGCTGCCACCGACGACCAGGATGACTCCGGCTGCGAGGCTGATGATGAGGACGCTGGACATGCCCATTGGCGACACCCGGACGAAGCGGACGGGCCAGCGGACTGGCCGCGCTAATGTCGGCCAATGCCGCCACCAATGCAATCGCCTTCGACTTACATTCCAATTACGTATGCGGGCGGGCGCCGCCGGATTGACTCCGGCGGGGCGACGAGTCGAATATCCGTCTTGGCCGCCCAAGGAATATCGCCGATGCCGTCTGCCCGCTTCGCCCTCGCCCTCGTCCTCGCCCTTGCCGCCGGAACGGCCGGCGCCGAGGAGATGGTGGTCAACGTCTACAACTGGTCCGACTACGTCGCCAAGGACACGCTGGAGAAGTTCACCGCCGAGACCGGGATCAAGGTCCGCTACGACACCTATGCCGACAACGAGATGCTCGACGCCAAGCTGATGACCGGGCATTCGGGCTATGACGTGGTGTTCCCCTCGGCGGCGCCGTTCTTCGCCCAGGAGGCCCGGGCCGGCATCTTCCAGCCGCTCGACCTGGCCAGGATCCCCAACGCCAAGGGAATCGACGGGACGGTGATGGAGTCCCTGGCCAAGGTCGATCCGGGGCCGGTCCATGCGCTGCCCTACATGATGGCGGCCACCGGCATCGGCTACAATGTCGACGCCGTCGCCCGGCTGATGCCCAACGCGCCGGTCGATTCCTGGCGCATGCTGTTCGATGCCGAGGTGGTGTCGAAGTTCAAGACGTGCGGCGTCACCCTGCTCGACACCCCGACCGAGGTCGTTCCCGCCGTGCTGGCCTATCTCGGCCACGATCCCCTGGCGCAGAATTCGGCCGAACTGGGGGTGGCGATGCAGGCCTTGGCGCCGCTTCGCGCCAATTACCGCTACCTGTCCGGCGAGAAGTACCGCGCCGACCTGGCCTCGGGCGACATCTGCCTGGCCCACGGCTATGTCGGCGACCTGGTGCAGGCGCGCATGCGGGCCCGCGACAACAAGAAGAAGAAGGTCGACATCGCCATCGTCATTCCCAAGGAAGGCGCCATGGTCAACATCGACGTGATGGCGATTCCCGTCGACGCCCCCCATCCCCAGGCGGCGCATGCCTTCATCGACTTCATCCTGCGCCCCGACATCATCGCCGCCATCACCAACGAGACCGGCTATGCCAACGCCGTTCCCGCCTCGCTGGCCTTCGTCGACCCGGCGATCAAGGGCGACCCGGTGATCTACCCGCCCGAGGAGGTGCGCCGGAAACTGTTCTCGGCGCTGCCGCCGGCGCCGCGCGACTTCGACCGCTACCGCACCCACGCGTGGTCGCGATTCCGCGCCGCCCGGAACTGATGTCCCGGGTCGTGGCGGCGGATCCGGTCATCCGCATCGAGGGGGTGGCCAAGGGGTTCGGTGCCGTCGCCGCCGTGGCCGGCATCGATCTCGACATCGCCGAGGGCGAATTCTTCTCGCTGCTGGGGCCGTCCGGCTGCGGCAAGACCACGCTGCTGCGCATGCTGGCCGGCCTCGAGACTCCCTCTGCCGGGCGCATCCGCATCGGCGGCGCCGACATGGCCGGGGTGCCGCCCCATGCCCGGCCGGTCAACATGATGTTCCAGTCCTATGCCCTGTTCCCCCACCTGACGGTCGAGGGCAACGTCGCCTTCGGCCTCAGGCAGGAGGGGTTGCCGAAATTGGAGATCCGCCGGCGGGTGGCGGCCATGCTCGACCTGGTGCAACTGGGCGAGCTGGCCGGGCGTCGGCCCCAGCAGCTGTCGGGCGGCCAGCGCCAGCGCGTCGCCCTGGCCCGCTGCCTGGTCAAGCAGCCCCGCGTGGTGCTGCTGGACGAGCCGCTGGCGGCGCTCGACAAGAAGCTGCGCCGGCAGACCCAGTTCGAACTGGTGCGCATCCAGAATCAGGTCGGCATCACCTTCGTCATGGTCACCCACGACCAGGAGGAGGCGATGGCGATGTCGACCCGCATCGCGGTGATGGATCGGGGCCGCATCCTCCAGGTCGGCAGCCCGCAGGAGATCTACCGGCGCCCGGCCGACCGCTTTGTCGCCGATTTCATCGGCGACGCCAATTTCTTCGACGGAATCGTCGGCGGGCCGGGCGAAGGCGGCCTGGCGGTGTCGGTGGAGGGCCTGGCGGCGCCGCTGCTGGCGCCGGGGGACGCCCCGGCCGGCAGCAGGGTGACGGTGATGGTGCGGCCCGAGGCCATCCGCATGGGCGAGGACGCCGCCGACGGCGCCGGCAACCGGCTGGAGGGCATTGTGGCGGGCATCGCCTATCACGGCGACGCCTCGCTTTTCCAGGTTGCTTTGGCCTCGGGGCGGATGGTCAAGGTCAGCGCCGCCGCGCACGATCTTGGCCGCGGCGACGCGGTGCGCCTGTGGTGGCCCGCCGCCGGCGGATGGGTGCTGCGGTGAGCGCCTGGGGCCGCCGCGCCCTGGTGGCGCTGCCGTTCGGCTGGCTGGCGGCGTTCTTCCTGGCGCCGTTCCTCATCGTCGTGGCGATCAGCCTGGCCGAGCCGCGCATCGGCGTTCCCCCCTACCTGCCGTTGCTCGACTGGAGCGGCGGCGGCTGGCCGCGGCTGCAGGCCTCGTTCGCCAACTTCGCCCTGCTGTTCGACGACGCCTTCTATGTCGAGGCCTATGTCCAGTCCCTGGCCATCGCCGGATTGTCGACGCTGCTGTGCCTGCTGATCGGCTATCCGATGGCCCTGGCCATCGCCGGCGCCCCCGAACGGCGCCGCAGCCTGCTGCTGATGCTGGTGATCCTGCCGTTCTGGACTTCGTTCCTGATCCGCGTCTACGCCTGGATGGGCATCCTCAAGGACGAGGGGCTGCTCAACGGCCTGTTGCTGTGGCTGGGGGTGATCGACCAGCCGCTGGTCATCCTCAATACCGGCATCGCGGTGATCATCGGCATCGTCTATTCCTACCTGCCGTTCATGGTGCTGCCGCTTTACGCCACCCTCGAACGCCACGACCGCACCCTGCTGGAAGCGGCGGCCGACCTGGGCGCGCGCCCGTGGCGGGCGTTCCTGGCGGTGACCCTGCCGCTGTCGCTGCCGGGCATCGCCGCCGGCTCGCTGCTGGTGTTCATCCCGGCGGTGGGCGAATACGTCATTCCCGACCTGCTGGGCGGCGGCGACACCAACATGCTGGGCAAGGCGCTGTGGGAGGTGTTCTCGCAAAGCCGCGACTGGCCGACCGCCGCGGCGCTGGCGGTGGCGCTGCTCGCCGCCCTGGTGCTGCCGCTGGCCCTGCTGCAACGCATCTTCCGGCGGACGGAGGAGGGGGGATGACCCGGCGCTCGCCCTTCGTCGTGGGGATGCTGGCGTTCGGCTATGCCTTCCTCTATTTGCCGATCGCCCTGCTGATGGTGTGGTCGTTCAACGATTCACGGCTGGTCTCGGTATGGGGCGGCTTTTCCACCCGCTGGTACGCGCAGCTCGCCCACGATACCCGCTTCCTCGACGCCGCCTGGCTGAGCCTTAGGGTGGCGGCGGCCAGCGCCAGCCTCGCCCTGGTGCTAGGCACCTGCGCCGCGCTGGCCTTGGTGCGGGTCCGGCGCTTTCGCGGCCGCACCCTGTTCGCCCTGCTGATCGCGGCCCCCCTGGTGATGCCCGACGTGATCATGGGCCTGGCCCTGCTGCTGATGTTCGTCGCCCTGGAACAGGCGATCGGCTGGCCGGACGGGCGGGGGTTCCTCACCATCACCCTGGCGCACGCGACCATCGCCCTGTGCTACGTCACCGTGGTGGTGCGCGCCCGCCTGGCGCAGACCGACCCGTCGCTCGAGGAGGCTGCGCAGGACCTGGGGGCGCCGCCGGCCAAGGCGTTCGTGCTGGTCACCCTGCCTTTGCTGGCTCCCGCCCTGGCGGCGGGCTGGCTGCTGGCGTTCACCCTGTCCTTGGACGACGTGGTGGTGGCGCAATTCGTCTCGGGCCCCGGCGCCACCACGCTGCCGATCCAGGTGATGTCGAGCGTGCGGCTGGGGGTGTCGCCCGAGATCAACGCCCTGGGCACCGTCATCATCCTGGTGGTGGGCGCCGGCATCGCCGTCGCCTGGCGGCTGCTGGAGCGGCGCGGCAGGTGAGTGGAGTTTTATGCACTGTCACCGTAACGTCACCGTAACTGTCACCGTAACGTCACCGGAACCCGCCCTCCGAGAACATCTTCTCCCGCACCGGGCAGTCCCATGCGGTCGGACGACAGCGCTCGGGCCCGATCCGGTGCAGAACGGCGTAGGGCGCCGGTCCGTACCACTCCACGTCCAGCGCAACCGGCTGCCCGGGGGTTTGCCAGGTCTCCATGTGCGCCGGCGGGATGTGCTGATCGCGGAACAGGCCGAAGCGCAGGAGCAACGCGTGATAGACGTCGGAGAAGGCCTCGTCCGATCCCCGGCGCCATTCCATGGCCGACGCCCGGCCGTCGGCGAAGCGTACCGTGATCTCGTCGGCGCCGCGCCGGCACACGATCGGGCCCTCCGGCCCGCCTTCGCAGGCGAAGCCGTCGCCGCGGGCGGCGATGTCCGCGGCCCTCTGGCCCAGGCCGAAGCCGAGCAGGCGGGTCGCGGGGGTCACCGGCTCGGCGACGTACCGGCGCGCGGTGGCGCCTGCCGTGGCGGACGCATTGCACCAGAACCCCAAGTCCCGCCCCTTGGGCTCATGGCAACGGACGTCGGCGCCGGGAACGACGACGGTGATGTGCAACGGAGAGAGTTCCCCACCACGCCCGTAGGCGCAATCCAATTCGACCTCCCCCGGCTCAAGTTCATCGGGGATATCCGGCCCCTGTAAGGAGGTGCCGTTAATCCAGACCCCGGCGTAGGATAGATTCGTCCCTTGGCGATCCGGTCCCGGCCAGGACGCCGGGCATTCGACCCGCAGGCGACCGCCTGGCCCGTCATCTGCCGCGCCAAGACCGGAGAGGGCAATGAGGATGCCGGCCGCCATGAAAAAGGTCGCCGCAGCTTTCATCGCCCCCTCCTGCCAAAGCCCGCTCCAAGATATCACTTCTTGCGCGTGACGATCATTACGGTGACAATTACGGTGACAGTGCACTTTACTGCGCGCCGGGCGCGTTGAATTCACCGTATGGCCGCTGGACAAAGACCTATCTATCCAAACGACCTGGAGAATAGTCGACCGTCATCGACAGTCGCGGAATGGCCGATGGGCCGCTTACTGGCGAGGGGCCATCCGCGTTATTGTGCCGATCTACCACGCTGGAGGCCGGCATGACCGTTCATATTGGCGAAGCGGCAAACGCGACGCGCAAGAAGATCCGTAATTACATCGCTGAAAATCTTTTGCTCGGCAGTGGCGAGACCCTCGACGACGAAGCCTCGCTGCTCGATTCCGGCATCCTCGACTCGACCGGCGCCATCGAGATGGTCGCCTTCCTCGAAAGCGCCTTCGCCATCACCATCGCCGATCACGAACTGGTCGCCGAAAACCTCGATTCGGTGGCGCGGATCGCCGCCTTCGTCGAAGCCAAGCTGGCGGGGAACTGACGCATGCTGGTCCACCACTTCCTCCGCGACACCGCCCTTCGCACTCCCGACAAGACGGCCCTGGTGATCGGCGACGATCGCCTCAGCTTCGCCGACCTCGATCGCGCCAGCGACCGGCTGGCGGCCGAATTCCAGCGCTGCGGCGTGCGCCGCGGCGACCGGGTCGCCGCCATGCTGGAGAATTCCGCCGAAATGGTGATCTCCCTATGGGCGGCGCTGAAGGCGGGGGCGGTGTTCGTCCCGGTCAACCACGCCACCAAGGGCGACAAGCTGGCCTTCATCCTGGCCGATTGCGAGACGGCCTGCCTGGTCGCTCCGGCCCAGCTGCACAGCCGGGTGGTCCCGGCGATGGCGCTGGCGCCCTCGGTGCACACGGTGATCTGGGTCGGCGATGCGGCGGAGGCGGCGGGGCCGCGCCTGGCCGACATCCTGGTGGCGCCGTCGCAGCCGCCCGCCGATCCGGGGCTGATCGACCAGGATCTGTGCCTGCTGATCTACACCTCGGGGTCGACCGGGCGGCCCAAGGGGGTGATGATGACCCACAGCAACATCCACAACAATGTGTGGTCGATCTCGACCTACCTCGGCAACACCGCCGACGACGTGGTCCTGTGCGTGCTGCCGCTGTCCTTCGATTACGGGCTGTTCCAGGTGCTGACCGGGGCGCGGGTCGGCTTCACCGTGGTGCTGGAGCGCTCGTTCGCCTACCCCTGGGCGGTGCTCAAGCGCATGGCCGAATGCCGCGTCACCGGCCTGCCGGGGGTGCCGACCATCTTCGCCACCCTGCTGCAATTCGCCCCCTTCGCCGGCATCGACCTGTCGTCGCTGCGCTACCTCACCAACACCGCGGCGGCGTTCCCGCCGGCCCACATCCGCCGGCTCGGCGAGTTGCTGCCGCAGGCGCGGATCTTCTCGATGTTCGGGCTGACCGAGTGCACCCGCGTGTGCTACCTCGATCCCGCGCGGCTGGAGGCCAAGATCGGCTCGGTGGGCCGCGCCATGCCCAATTCCGAAACCTACATCCTCGATGAATCCGGCAATCGCGTCGGCCCCGGCGAGATCGGCGAACTGGTGGTGCGCGGCACCGCGGTGATGCGCGGCTACTGGCATCGGCCCGAGGAAACGGCGCGGGCGCTGCGCGACGGCGACATCCCCGGCGAAAAGGTGCTGTACACCGGCGACCTGTTCCGCATGGATGAAGACGGCGATCTCTATTTCGTCGGCCGCCGCGACGACGTGTTCAAGTGCCGCGGCGAAAAGGTGTCCCCGCGCGAGGTCGAGAACGTCCTCTACGAGATGGACGACATCGCCGAGGCGGCGGTGATCGGCATCGCCGACCCGATCGACGGCACCGCCATCAAGGCCTATGTGGTGGTGCGCCAGGGCCGCGAATTGGGCGAGGCGGCGGTGCGCCGCCATTGCCGCGCCCGCCTCGAGCCGCAACTGGTGCCCAAGTTCATCGAGTTCGCCGATTCGTTGCCCAAGACCGATTCGGGCAAGATCACCAAGACCGTGCTCCGCGCCAACGCTTCGCGAGCGGAGGGCTGACGCCGATGTGCGGGATCGCAGGAATGCTGGCGGGGGCGGCGGCGCCCCGGCCGGAGCTGGAGGAATTGCGCCGGATGATCGCGGCGCTGGCCCATCGCGGCCCCGACGGCTACGGGCTCTACCGCGACGACCATGTCGGCCTGGCCCACGCCCGGCTCAGCCTGGTCGACCTCACCGGCGGCTTCCAGCCGATCCGCAACGGCGACGGCGACATCTGGCTGTCGTTCAACGGCGAGATCTTCAACTACGTCGAACTGCGCCGCCAGCTCGCCGATCTCGGCCACCGCTTCTACACCGAGGGCGACAGCGAGGTCATCGTCCACTGCTACCAGCGCTGGGGCGAGCAGGCCTGGACGATGCTGAACGGCCAGTTCGCCTTCGCCCTGTGGGACGCGCGCATCCGCCGGCTGTTCCTGGTGCGCGACCGTCTCGGCATCCTGCCGCTGCATTGGGCCCGGGTCGGCGACCGGCTGCTGTTCGCCTCCGAGGCCAAGGCGCTGTTCGCCGGCGGCCGGCTGGCGCCCGGCTTCGATCCCGCCGGCCTGGCCGAGGCTTTCACCTGCTGGTCGGCGGCGGCGCCCCGCACCGTCTTCGCCGGCATCCGCTCGGTGCGGCCGGCGACCGCGCTGGTCTTCGACACCGACCTCGCCCCGCGTGAGCACCGCTACTGGCAGCCGTCGCCCCATCCGGTCGAGATGTCGATGGAACAGGCGGTGGACGGCCTCGAGCACCACCTGTCCCGGGCGGTGTCGCTGCGCCTGCGCGCCGACGTGCCGGTCGGCGCCTATGTCAGCGGCGGCCTCGATTCGGCGGTGATCGCCTCCATGGCGATGGAGCAGGCCCCCGTTCCGGTGGAGACTTTCGGCATCGCCTTCGCCGACCCGCGCTACGACGAGGCGGCGGAACAGGCCCGGGTGGTCGCCCATCTCGGCACCCGCCACCACGGCACCCTGATCGACGACGCCGCCATAAGGGACGCGCTGGCCGAGGTGGTGTGGCATTGCGAGACGCCGATGCTGCGGACCTCGCCGGTGCCCCTGTTCCTGCTGTCGGGGCTGGTGCGGGCCACCGGGATCCGCACCGTGCTGACCGGCGAGGGCGCCGACGAATTGCTGGCCGGCTACACCATCTTCAAGGAGGACGCGATCCGCCGCTTCTGGGCGCGCCGGCCCGATTCGCGCATGCGTCCCGCCCTGCTGTCGCGCATCCACCATTACGTCGGCGCCGACGAGGCGCGGGCGTCGCCGCTGTGGCAATCCTTCTTCGCCAAGGGGCTGGAGGATACCGGGCACCCGTTCTACTCCCACCTGGTGCGCTGGCTGAACAATTCCTGGACGCTGAAGATGCTGGCGCCCGACATCCGCGCCGGGTTCAGCCTCGACGGCATGATGGCCGAGACGGCGGCGCGGATGCCCGCCGGCTGGCAGGACTGGGACCCGCTCACCCGCGCCCAGGTGATCGAGATCGACGGCTTCATGTCGTCGTGGCTGCTGTGCTGCCAGGGCGACCGGGTGGCGATGGCCCACGGCATCGAGGCGCGCTACCCCTTCCTCGACCCCGAGGTGGTGGATTACTGCCTGTCGCTGCCGCGGCGCCACAAGCTGCTGGGCCTGCGCGACAAGCTGGCGCTGCGCCGGCTGGCGGCGCGCCGGCTGCCGCCCGCGGTGTGGGGCCGCCGCAAGCAGCCGTTCCGCGCTCCCATCGGCACCGCCCTGTTCGGCCCGGGCGACCACCGCTTCGACGCGCTGCTGTCGCCGCAGGCCTTGCAAGCCGACGGCCTGGTCGATGCCGGCGCCGCGCTGGCCCTGCTCGACCGGGCGCGGCGCCTGGAAGGACGCATGCCGGGCGAGCGCGAGGAGATGGCGCTGGTCGGCTTGCTGACGCTCAGATTGCTGGGCGAGATGTTCGGCGCCGATTTTTCCCAGCGCATGCGCCAGGCCCGCCAGGCCCTCGACCGCGCGACGCTGCACGTGTTCGAGGATCGCTGCGCCTCCACGCCATAGAAACGGAACCCGCCATGACCTCCTTCGCCAGGACCTTCCTGCCTGCGTTGCCGCCCCTCGACTATGCCGCCGAGAGCGCGCGGATCGAATCCTTCATGGCCCGCGCCGTCGGCCGGCTCAAGCGCCGCGGCGTGGTGCTGGGGGTCAGCGGCGGCGTCGATTCGGCCGTCTGCGCCGCGCTTGCCGCCAGGGCCCTGGGGTCGGAGCGGGTGTTCGCCCTGCTGATGCCCGAGCGCGAGTCCGACGATGATTCGGTCGGGCGGGCGGTGCGCCTGTGCCGGCGCTTCAACATCGCCCACGCGGTCGAGGACGTCACCGGCGGGCTCGAGGCGATCGGCTGCTATCGCCGCCGCGACGACGCGGTGCGCCGGCTGTGCCCCGAATACGGCGCCGGGTGGCGCCACAAGATCGCCATCGCCAGTTCCGCCGAATCCGGCATCCCGTTCTTCAACCTCGTGGTCGAAAGCCCCAACGGCGCCCGCGCGGTCAAGCGCATGCCGGCCGACGTCTACCTGCAGGTGGTGGCTGCGACCAACTACAAGCAGCGGCTGCGCAAGGCGGTCGAATATTTCCACGCCGAGCGCCTCAACCACGCGGTGGTGGGCACTCCCAACCGGCTGGAATACGACCTCGGCTTCTTCGTCCGCGGCGGCGACGGCTTGGCCGACCTCAAGCCCATCGCCCACCTCTACAAGACCCAGGTCTACGCCCTGGCCGAGCACCTGGGCATCCCCGAGGAAATCCGCTCGCAGCCGCCGTCGACCAACACCTACAGCCTGCCGCAGACCCAGGAGGAGTTCTTCTTCGCCCTGCCCTACGACAAGGCCGACCTGATGCTGCACGCCATGACCGCGGGCATTCCCGAGGAAACCATGGCTGCCGCCCTGGGAGTCGAGCCGGCCCGCGTCCGCCAGGTGTGGCGGGACTTCGCCGGCAAGCGCCGCCTGGCCGAGCGCACCCTGGGCGAGGCCCTGCTGGTCGGCGAGGGCTGACCCATGGGCGTTCTCCGCGACAGCGGCCTGCTGCTCCGCATCGAAGACGTCGCCGCCCTGTGCCGGGACGCCCTCGACCAGGACTTCGCCGATCGCCCGGCGGCGCTGTGCCGCCCGCCCGAGGACTGGTTCCGCCTGCTGCACGGCCTGGGCTTCCCCCGCCATCCGGCGGAACGGGCGGAATTGCAGGCGCTGGCGGCGGCGGTAGAGGGATGGCGGCCGCATGGCGGCTTCGAGCGCTATGCGCTGGTGCAGGCGATGCTGGCGGCGCTGCCGCGCCTGCCGGGGCTGCCGGTGGATACGGCGGTGAAGGAATTCTTCTGCACCCTGTACGCCCGCTTCGCCCGCCCCGAGGCGAAATTCGCCGCCCGCTACGACATCGACGGCCCGCGCTACACCGAAATGGCCGAGTTGGCGACGCTGCGGCACTTCCCCGCCGGCCAGCACGACTGGTGGGTCGACGGCCTGCCGCGCTCGTGGCTGCTGAGGGTGCATCCGCTGGCTCTGCCGGGCCTGCTGGGAATGCTGCGCCGGATCGGCGGCTTCGGTCCGCTGGCTCGCCTCCACATCAACCACTGGCGGCCCAACCAGCTGATGATGCTCGAAGGCGAGGCCGAACGGTCGTACCACCGGATCGCCCGCTCGCTGGCGCTGCAACCCGAGATCCGCGGGCTGATGGGCACCTCGTGGTTCTATGCGCCGGATGTGCGCCAGGCGTCGCCGCATCTGGCCTGGATGCGCGATTTCTTCGCCGGCCGGGGCGCCTTCCTGGGCGAGATGGAGCGGGCCTCGGCCGCCCGCGGCTTCCTCACCGGCAGCGCCAAGCGCCGCGAAATGTTCGAGGCCGGTCGATTCCACCCGCGCACCACCCTGGTGCTGTGGGCGCGCGACGACCTGCTGGCCTGGGCCGATTCGAGGAAGGACCTGGCCGAATGAAGATCCGCCTGCCGCTGTGGAACGGGCTGAAGCTGCTGCTCGAGCGGCCGCTCGCCTACGTGCTGCTGGTGCTGCTGGCGCCGGCCTTGGCCGTCGCCGTGCCGGTCGCGGCGGCGTCGCCGTGGCTGGGCCTCGCCGCCCTGGTGACGACGGTGGCGGCGATGTGGGTGGCGCAGTTCTTCCTGTTCCTGTGAACGACTCTCTCCCGGAGTTGCCCATGGTCCCGTTCTTTTCGGTCATCGTCGGCACCCGCGACCGGCCCCAGCTGCTGGAGCGGACGCTGCTCGCCATCAATGCGCAGACCTTTGCCGATTTCGAGGTGCTGGTGGTCGACGACGGCTCGGCCGCCGAGACCCGGGCCGGCTATGCGGATCTGCGCCGGCGGCTGGACGAGCGCTTTACCGTGCTGACGCTGGGCCCCGACGGTCACGGCGGCAGCGGCCCGTCGAAGGTGCGCAACCATGGCATCCGGGCGGCGCGCGGGCGCTTCCTCGCCTTCTGCGACGACGACGACTATTGGTGCGACGACCGCCATCTCGCCGTGGCGGCGGACGCCCTGGCGGCCGGCGATTGCGATTTCTATTTCGCCAACCAGCGCGCCGAGGGCTGCGCCGACTGGTTGCCCGACCTGACCCGCCTGGCCGAAGGCGGCATCGTCCGCCTGTCCTGCAAGCAAATCGCCGCCTCGTCCCAGGTCGGCCACGTCAATTGCATCATCGTCTCCCGCGCCCTGGCGGTGGCGATCGGCGGCTTCTGGGAAGACGTCGCCTATGAGGAGGACCTGGATTTCTATTGGCGCGCGGTCGACCAGGCGGTGGGCATCCTCTATCGCCCCGACGTGGTGGCGGTGCATTGCCGGTCGGCCGGCAGCCACGCCTCGTCGCGCTTTCTGGGGATCGAGAAATGGCGGTTCCGCGCCTTGGTCGCCGGCCACGTCGCCAGCCTCGCCGGCAATCCGGACATTCTGGCGCGCGCGTCGTGGGCCGAAGGCGACGCCCTGCGCCATATCGCCCGCC
>Ga0265331_10000150_pt1 | contig 90008 bp, 96 predicted proteins | sample 41923metaG_FD_202088 | JGI IMG/M metagenome (GOLD analysis project Ga0265331, IMG submission 202088) | Rhizosphere microbial communities from Carex aquatilis grown in University of Washington, Seatle, WA, United States - 4-19-23 metaG | ecosystem: Host-associated > Plants > Roots > Rhizosphere... | reverse complement strand
TTGGGATGCGGCACCGCCAGCAGCTTCTCGTCGGTGCCGATCTCGTCCTCGATGGTCAGCACGCCGATCGGACGCGAGCGCAGCACGCTGCCCGCCGCCACCGCCACCTTGCCCAGCACCAGGACCTCCAGCGCCTCGCCGTTCTCGCCCAGCGTGTGCGGGATGAAGCCGAAATTGCCCGGGCAATACATCGCGGTATGGAGAAAGCGGTGGACGTACAACGCCCCCGATTCATTGTCGACGTCGTACTTCACCGGGTCGCCGCGTAGCGGGATTTCCACGAGGACGTTGATGTCGCAGGGGGGATTTTTACCGGTCGGGATCTTGCGGATGTCCATAGGCTTGCCTCTCGAGGTTGGACCGTTAGTTCCGGGCGATGACGTCCTCGGCCGGCACGAAGGGCAGGCCAAGGTCCCGGGCCACCGCGGCATGGGTAACCCGGCCGCGGTAGACGTTGAGGCCCGCGCGGAAATGCGGGTCCTCGGCGAGTGCGCCGGCCAGGCTTCTATCGGCCAGGGCCAGCACGAAGGGGAGGGTGGCGTTGGTCAGCGCGAAGGCCGAGGTGCGCGCCACGGCGCCGGGCATGTTGGTGACGCAGTAATGCACCACGCCCGATTCGAGGTAGGTCGGGGCCGCGTGGGTGGTGGGGCGCGCGGTGGCGAAGCAGCCGCCCTGGTCAATGGCGACGTCGACCACCACCGATCCCTTGCGCATGCCGGCGACCAGGTCGCGGCCGACCAGGCGGGGCGCCGCGGCGCCGGGAACCAGCACGGCGCCGACCACCAGGTCGGCCTCCAGCACGTGCTTCTCGATGGCGTCGAGGGTGGCGTAGACGGTGCGGACGCGGCCGGCGAACAGGTCGTCCAACTGGGCCAGGCGGGCCAGGGACCTGTCGAGCACCACCACCCGCGCCCCCAGTCCGGCCGCCATCCGCGCCGCGTTGGTGCCGACCACGCCGCCGCCCAGGATGGTCACCGAGGCCGGCAGCACGCCCGGCACCCCACCCAGCAGCACGCCGGCGCCGCCCTGTTCCTTTTCCAGGCAATGGGCGCCGACCTGGATCGACATGCGGCCCGCCACCTCGGACATCGGCGCCAGCAGCGGCAGCCGGCCGGCGGAATCGGTCACCGTCTCATAGGCGATGGCGATGCAGCCGGACTCAAGCAGCGCCCGCGCCTGCGCCGGGTCGGGAGCGAGATGGAGATAGGTGAACAGGATCTGGCCGTCGCGCAGCAGCGCCAGTTCCGATGGCTGGGGCTCCTTGACCTTGACCACCAGGTCGGCGGCGGCGAACACCTCGGCGGCCGACCCGGCGATCGCGGCACCGGCCATCAGATAGGCGGCGTCGGGCATGCCGATGCCGTCGCCGGCCCCGGTCTCCACCACCACCTCATGGCCGCGGTGAACCAATTCGCGCACCGCCGCCGGGGTCAGCCCGACACGGTACTCGTGGGTCTTGATCTCCTTGGGTACGCCGATGCGCATGCCCGACTTCCTTTTGCGATGCGACATTGAACCAACGGGCAAGCGCACGCAAGCCCACCTCATACCTCGGCAGCGGCAGGGCGGCGGTCAACCGGCGGCCGCCTGAGCATCCACAGGAGCAGCACCAATGCCGGCGCCGTGGCCACCGTGGTGAGGAGGAAGAAGTCGACCCAGCCGAAAACGTCGGCGATCTTGCCGCTGGCCGAGGCGAACACGGTGCGCCCGACCGCCGCCAGCGACGACAGCAGCGCGTACTGGGTGGCGGTATAGGCCACATTGCATAGGCCGGACAGGTAGGCGACCATCGCCGAGCCGGCCATGCCGGCGGTAAGGTTCTCGGCGAACACGCATAGGGCGAGGATACGGGTGTCGTGGCCGGCCGCCGCCTGCAGCACGTAGAACAGGTTGCCCAGCGATTGCAGGATGCCGAACAGCAGCATCGCCGGCAACGCCCCCATGCGCGGCACCAGGGCGCCGCCGATCAGGCCGCCGGCGACGGTGGCGGCGAAGCCGAACAGCTTGCTGACCGCGGCGATCTCATCCAGGCTGTAGCCGAGGTCGAGATAGAGCGGCGTCGCCATGATGCCGGCCATGGCCTCGCCCATCTTGTAGCCGATCACCAGCAGCAGCACCGGCACCCAGCCCCTGCGGGCGGTGAAGTCTGCGAACGGGCAGACCACCGCCGCATACAGCCATGCCATCACCGTCGCCGGGGTGCCGGCGAGGTGCGGGCGGCTTTCGAGGAAGCGGGCGGCCTGGCGCTCGCGCTCGATGGTGGCGGGCGACGCATGCACCACCGGTTCCGGCCGGATCAGCAGCACCGCCATCCCCACCGACAGCAGGGCCGCCATGGCCGCATAGGCGGCGAACCAGCCGAAGGCCGAGGCGATGAACAGCGCTCCCGCCCCCGCCGCCAGCATGGCGATGCGATAGCCGGTCTGCACCGCGCCGGCGCCCGGGCCCTGCAATTCGGGCGGCAGGATCTCGACGCGGTAGGCGTCGATGACGATGTCCTGGCTGGCCGAGAGGAACGACACCGCCACCGCCAGCGCCGCCACCCAGCCGAGCTGGTGTGCGGGGTCGCAAGCGCCCATGGCGAGGATGCAGGCGATCAGCAGCGTCTGGATCAGCAGGCCCCACGACCGCCGCCGCCCCAACAGCGGGGTCAGCCCCGGCAGCGCCAGCCGGTCGATCACCGGCGACCACAGGAATTTCAGCGCATAGGGGGTGCCGACCAGGGCGAACAGGCCGATGTCGGTGCGGCTGATCCCGTCGCTCTTCAGCCAGGCCGACAGCGTCGAGAAGGTCAGCAGCAGCGGCAATCCGCTGGAGAATCCGAGGAGAGCCACGGCGAGCACGCGGGCGTCGCGATACGCACGCCAGCCGGAAACGTTCGGGGGCTGGGACAAGCGAGGCTCCTCGGAGGGGGACGGGCAGGGGAGTGTACCGCACGGGCGGTGGCGAATGGTTAACGCCGAGCCGGCGCAATGGTAGGGGGCGGCGGGCTGGAGCTGCATGACCGAGCCGGCCATCGGCGCCATATCATGTGTTCCGCACAACCCACGCTTCACTAGGGCCACCATATATTGTATAGTTCACCAGACGGGGACATATGCCGGAATCGGAAATTTGCCATGAGCACGTTTAAAGCGACAGAAGGGGCCGATCTGCTTGTGTCTGGGGGGCGAAAAAAGGCGGATCATATTTCGGAACGGCGAACTGATGAATTGATAATCGGACTTGTTGGCCCCTTAGGTTCGGGACTACGAGACGCTGTTGTTGAATTAACCTCATTACTCAAAGATGAGTTTGGTTATGACGCCGCGGAACACATAAAATTGTCGGATATTATTAAAGAGTCCGCAATATTGGTGGGAGACGGGCCTGGCGACCGGCTAAGTGAATATGACAGAATAACTCATTTACAAAATGTCGGAAACTTGCTCAGGGAGAAATTTGGGGGAGAATACCTAGCGCGCAAGGCGATAAGACACATAGCTGCGGATCGCGAGAAAAATGGTTTTTGCAACCACGTACCAATTAGGCGTAGAAAGGCGTTTATCATCGATTCCTTCAAAAATCCTGCTGAGGCGTCGCTATTCAGGGAAATTTACAGGGATATGTTTTGGTCTGTTGGGATTTTTGCTCCAGACCGCGTTCGTAAAGAGCGCCTTATGAGGAATGGTAAGGGAATGGAGGAGTCCCAAGCCATATCGGCTATGCGTCGGGATTACGACGAACAAAAAAAGCTCGGCCAGCTTGTTAGCAAAGCGTTCTCAGACTGTGATTTTTACATTCATTATTCAGACGCTAATCCTGATAGGCTGCGTCGTGTACTTAAGCGGTATCTAGATGTTTTGTTTTGCACAGATATTATAACTCCTAATGTGTTCGAATCCGCGATGTACAAAGCGGCATCAATTGCGTCGAACTCTGGTTGCATATCACGAAAAGTAGGCGCTGCAATCATAGATGAAAACGGGGAATTAATTTCCGTTGGGTGGAACGATGTTCCAAAATTTGGTGGGGGTTTATATACGGAGGATGACAAGAATGGACCAGACAACGCCAATTGCGACCATCGTTGTTACAATTTCGGGGAAATTGGATGTAGAAATGACCATGAAAAGAATGCACTTATAGCTGAACTTGTTTCGAAGCTAGCAAAGGCGAATATAATTAGAAAAGGAAAAACTGCGGCTGACGTTATAAAGGCTATAGAAGGCAACCGCATTGAGGCGTTAATAGAATTTTCAAGGGCCATACATGCCGAGATGGAGGCAATATTATCGGCTGCGCGTTCGGGAAAGAAGGGTCTGAAAAAATCACGTTTGTTTGTGACAACCTTCCCATGCCACAGTTGTGCAAGACACATCATTGCTGCAGGCATCAGTGAGGTCCATTTTATTGAGCCATATCCGAAAAGCAAGGCGATTGATCTACATAACGATGCCGCTTCACTTGACGCCATGGAAAGTGGTGGAAAGGTTATATTTCGGCAATTTGAAGGAATTGCGCCTAAGAACGTATTTAGGTTTTTTAGCTCAATGCCCCATGAAAAGAACTCAGGAAAAATATGCTTTCCTTCGCGAAAGAGTTCACTGCCTCGTTATGCGCCATATTTGGATTCCTTTACAGCATATGAGGGGAAAATTAGTATAGAAGTTAGCGAGCAGGAGAAAAAAGCGCGCGAATAGTTTGAAAAATTATTTTCTTGAAACCAGGCGGCACCCACAGTACTGTTTTTTCCACAGCTACACTAACCTGAGATGGAGGGGCGCGATGAGCAAGACTGATGATTTTCCTCAGTTTTTGTTGGAGCTACCCGAGCCAAAGCAGGCGACGACACGCGGCGGAAACGCATCGCCAAATATCGTCTCTCTGAAAGAGATCAGAGAAACGGAAACAATCGAGAAAATCGAACAGCGCGTACGGCGCGCCGGGGTATTCGCAATTTAGGGCCCTGCGCAGAACCGACGTTCCCAGGCCGGAGCACATTTGTTACCATACTCGACGCCTTCGCGTCCCCTATCGGAGCCCCAGTCGAAGGCATCGCGCATCGCCTCACGGCTCATGCCGACCAACAAATCCTCCAACCTGTAGTGGGGGCGGTCGGTCTCTGGTGCCCTCTCGACTGCATCTCCAGGCAACGCCATCACTCCTCCTCACCGCCCGAACAGGCTTTTCACCAAATCGTCGATGGCGCTGCCGATGCCTTGGGCGGCGTCGCCCACCGCGTTGACGGCGGCGTCGGCGGCGCGGCCGAGGTCGTTGTCGGCGTCGGCGGCCGGTGCGCGCGCCGGCTCGTAGAGCGGGCGGGCCGGAAGGCCGCGGTGGGCGGCGACCATCACCTGCTTCCACAGCTGCGCCGGCAGGCCGCCGCCGGTGACCTTCTTCATCTCGTGGCGCTGGTCGTCGTTGCCCAGCCACACCCCGGCGACGTAATCGGCGGTGAAGCCGAGGAACCAGGCGTCGCGGTAGTCCTGGGTGGTGCCGGTCTTGCCCGCCGCCGGCCGGTCGAGGCGCGCCGCCTTGCCGGTGCCCTCGGTCAGCACCGCGCTCATCAGCTCGTGCATGCGCGACAGCGCCGTGGGCGAAATGACCTGCCCGAAGCCGCCGCCCTGGCGGCGATAGAGCACGTTGCCGTTGCTGTCGTCGATCTCGGCGACGCCGTAGGCGGCGATGCCGATGCCGCCATTGGCGAAGGCGGCGTAGGCGGTGGTCAGTTCCAGCGGGCTGACCTCGCTGGTGCCCAAGGCAAGCGAGGCGTCGTTGCGCAGATTCGAGCTGATCCCCAGCCGGTGCGCCAGTTCGATCACCCGGGGCGGCCCCACCGCCTCGATCAGGCGCACCGCCACCGTGTTGGTCGATTCGGCGAAGGCGTGGCGCAGGCTCACCGGCCCCTCGAAGCGGCCGTTGTAATTGCCGGGCTCCCAATTGCCCAGGCGGATGGGGGCGTCCTCGAAGGTGTCGTCGGGGCCGTAGCCCTTTTCCATCGCCGCCAGATAGACCATCGGCTTGAACGAGGATCCCGGCTGGCGCAGGCTCTGGGTGGCGCGGTTGTACTGGCTGTCGTCGTAGTCCTTGCCGCCGGTCAGCGCCCGGATGGCGCCGTCGGGGCTCATCACCACCACGGCGCCCTGGGTGGCGTTGGCCTTGGCCCCCGGGCCGTCGAGCATGGCCTTCAGGCCGTTTTCGACCGCCCGCTGCAGATTGACGTCGAGCGTCGTCTTGACCACGATATCCTTGCCCTGAACCTCGCCCAAACCGTCGAGCTGGGTCAGCAGCCAGTCGGCGAAATAGCGGCCCGCCGGCAGCGGGCGGCGCACCAGCTGGGCCGCGCCGGTGACCGCGGCGACGTCGGCGGCGCGCTGGTCGATGGCGCCGAACTCCACCATGTTGTGCAGCACGTCGACGGTGCGCTGGTGGCTGGCCTCGGCGTCGTTCAGCGGGCTGTAGCGGCTGGGCGCCTTCAGCAGGCCGGCGATCAGCGCCGACTGGTACAGGCTGACCTTGCGGGCCGAGACCTCGAAATAGCGCTTGGCCGCGGCGTCGACGCCGAAGGTGCCGGAGCCGAGATAGACCCGGTTGAGATACAGCGTCAGGATCTGGTCCTTGCTGAAGCGGTGCTCCAGCCAGAGCGCCATCAGCACCTCCTGGACCTTGCGCTTCAGGGTGCGGTCGGGGGTGAGGAACAGGTTCTTGGCCAGCTGCTGGGTGATGGTCGAGCCGCCCTGGACCAGCCGCCCGGCCCGGAAATTGACATAGACCGCGCGCACCAGGCCGATCAGATCGACACCGAAATGATGGTAGAAACGGCGATCCTCGGTGGCCAGCACAGCCTGGGGCAGGGTGGGCGCGATCTGCGACAGGTCGAGCGGTTCGCCGTAGATGTCGCCATAGGCGGCGAAGGTCTCGCCCTCGACCGAGCGGAAGACGACGCTGGGCCGCCGGGTGTTGGCCGTCACCTTGTCGATGTCGGGCAGGTCGACGGCGTAATAGCCCACCACCGCGCCGACCGCGACACCCGCCCAGATCGCCGCGGTCGCCGCCCACAGCAGAACCCGCCGCGCCAGGCCCCGCCGCGGCTTGTTGCCGCCGCCGCCGCTCGCCTTGGCGGCGCGGCGCGGCTTCGGTGGCTTCGGCGGCTTCGGCGGCGGCGCCTGGCGCGGCGGCTCGGGCGCATCGCCGCTGGACTGCAGGCGGTCGGAGGGATCGACGGTGAGGCCGGAATAGGGGCGCCGCTCACGCGATGAAGGGGATTTCTCGGGCATGGGGGGGTTCTAGCATGGTTGGTGCGCGCGTCGAAACTGGCAACGCCGACGCAATGGCTGTAGACTTCCGCTTGCCCGGCGAGACGGGCGGCGGAGGGACGAAGCAGCATGGATACCCTGACGGTCAGCGTTCCCGAGGACTTGCGCCGGCGCCTGGAGGCGCTTGCGGGGAATACCGGCAAGACGTTGGAAGACTGCCTTGTCCTCGCGCTTGAGGAATTCGTCGAGACCTGGGAGCGGCACCTGGACGACGTCCATCAGATCGACGAACACGAAGCGCGCGCCGTGCTGAAAGCCGCCGTCAACGATTAGCGCCACCGCCATCCCCGTTCCTCCGCGCCCAGGAATGGGCGCGGTGCTGCTTATGTGCGCCGATTGTGGCGAAATTGTCACCCGCCCGCGGCGGGAACGGGACGCGCCAGCACCGCCGCCAGATCGGCCAGTTCCTGGCGGGCGCGCAGCAGATGGAAACCCTGGGCGGCGAGATGGCTGGCCAGCAAAGCATTGTCGGCGGCGCCGTTGACCACGATCAGCGGCTGCATGCCGGCGGCGGTGCGAATGGTCTCCAGCATGTGCCGCCACGCCGCGCCGGCCCCGCGGTCGCCGATCGCCTGGGCATAGTCCCAGCCGAATTCACGCAGCAGCAGGGAATAGGCGTAGAGCTTGCCCTTGGTGGAATAGAACAGCGCGTCGGTGCGGCCGCCGATCGGCGCCCAATGGTTCTCGGCCAGGTGGGCGGCGATCAGGTCGGCCTGGCCGGCGAGGTCGCGGCCGATGTCGGCGATTGCGGCGGCCACCGCCTCGGGACGGCGGTCGAAGGCGAGCGAGCCCTGTTCGATGTGCTGGTTGTAGGAATCGAGCGAGCGCCCGGCGCGGCGATACTGCTTCTCGGTCGAGGCGGTCGGCATCAGCGAGGTGGACAGGTCGAACTTCCACACCGTCGCCGGATATTTCAGCAGCCCGGCGGCGCCGGCCAATTCACCATCGGCGCCGACGCCGGAATCGCCTTGGCGCTCGACCAGGCCGGTGGTGAAGCGGCGGATCGCGGCGATGATGCCCTGCTGGTAGGCCGGCATGTCGTCGAGCACCCAGCCGGGCTGGAAAAACGGGTCGTTGGCGACCCAATGGTGGACGTCGACCTCGCGATGGATCAGCGCCGCCGCCACCGCCACCGCCCGCGACTGGCGCGCGGTCACCGCCCCGGGGCCGAATTCGGGATCGGCGTCGATGACGCTGACGATCCAGCCGCCGATCAGGTAGTAGAGCACCACCGCAAGCGCCGGCGCCGGCGCGGCCCACCGCCACGACGGGTGACGCCACGGCAGCAGCCGGTGGCGCCATGCGCTGGGAGGGGGAGATTGGGTCATGGTGGCGGACGCTCCTGGTGCCTGACTGATGCTTACGCTGGCGGCGGGGCGGGGGCAAGGGGGCTAGCGCCGCACCATCTTCCGCACCTCGCCGAGACGCGCGGCGCCCAGCACGTGCGCGGCGACCAGGAACACCGCCAGGCCGATCGCCACCAGCCCCGCCGTCACCGCCAGCGCCGCCAATTGACCGTGGGCGAACGGCCGGCTGAACCGTTCGGCCGCCACCAATGCCGCCGCCATCGCCGCCGCCGCCAGGGCGATTCGCGGCGCGCGGGCCTTCAGGCGCGCGTCCATGGCGAAGAACCCGCGCCGCTTCAGGATCACCGCCAGCGCGATGACGTTGAACCACGCCGCCAGCGCCGTCGCCAGCGCCATGCCGACATGGGCCAACGGCTGCATCAGCGCCAGGTTCAGCGCCACGTTCAGCGCCATCGTCGCCGCCGCCACCCGCACCGGCGTCGCCGTGTCCTCGCGGGCGAAGAAGGCCGGGGTCAGCACCTTGACCAGCACGTAGGCCGGCAGGCCCGCCGCGAAGGCGACCAGGGCGCTGGCGGTCGCCGCGGTCTCGGCCGGGCCGAACGAGCCGCGCTCGAACAGCACCCGCACCACCGGCGCCGCGATCGCCATCAGCGCCGCCGCGGCCGGCAGGGTCAGCAGCAGGCCGAATTCCATCGCCCGGTTCTGGCTGTCCAGCGCCGCCTCGCGCTCGCCCGCCTTGAGCTGGCGCGACAGCAGCGGCAGCAGCGCGGTGCCGATGGCGATGCCGACCACGCCCAGCGGCAGCTGGTTGATGCGGTCGGCATAGTTCAGATAGCTGACCGCGCCGTTGGCCACCGTCGAGGCGATCATCGTGTTGATCACCAGATTGACCTGGTAGACCCCGGCGCCCACCGCGCCCGGAATTATGCGCCGCACCAGCAGGCGGACCTCGGGGGTCAGGCGCGGGCGCACCAGGCGCAGCCGCACCCCGGCCGAGCGCACGCTGTAGGCCAGCCACGAGAACTGCACCACCCCCGAGGCGAAGGTGCCCCAGGCGAGGGCGTGGCCCGGGGTCGCGGTGAACGGGGCGAGCGCCCACAGCCCGGCCATGGCGGTCAGGTTGAGCAGGATCGGCGTGCCGGCGGCGGCGGCGAAGCGGCCGAGCGAATTCAGCACCCCGGCCTGCAGCGAGGTCAGCGAGATGAACAGCAGATAGGGAAAGCAGATGCGCGACAGCTCGGTGGCCAGGGCCATCTTGCCGGGAATGTCCCCGAAACCGGGCGCCAGGCCCAGCATCGCCCACGGCATCGCCAATTCCATCACCGCCACGAACAGCGCCAGCGCCAGCGCCAGCACCGCCAGCGATTGCTCGGCGAAGCCCCGCGCCGCCGCCTCGCCCTCGGCGGTCAGGCGGCCGGCGAACAGCGGCACGAAGGCGGCGTTGAACGCGCCCTCGGCGAACAGCGAGCGGAACAGGTTGGGGAAGCGGAAGGCGACGAAGAAGGCGTCGGCCACCGCCCCCGCCCCCATGTATTGGGCGATCATCATCTCACGCATCAGGCCGGTGATGCGCGACAGCATGGTGAAGCCGCCGACGGTGGCGATGGAACGGGCGAGGCTCATGGGACCGTTGTTACACGCTGATGGTTAGCGGCGCACCAACGAAAATATTTGTGTGCAGGGATGTTCATCTGTGTCTGGAATCGGGTCGGGAGACACGCCTTGACCGTCCGCGCTTTCGCCCTGTTGCTGTTCGGCCTGCTCGCCGCCGCCCCTCCGGCCGGAGCGGCGGAACCCCTGGTCGCCGATCTGTCCAAGCATCTGGTGGCGATCACCACCGGATTCTCCGGCTCCGACGTGCTGCTGTTCGGGGCGGTCGAGGGCGACGGCGACGTGGTGGTGGTGGTGCGCGGCCCCACGCGGCGCGAGACGGTGTGGCGCAAGCAGCGGCGGTTCGGCATCTGGATCAACACCGGCCAGGCGCAAATCGACGGCGCCCCCTCGTTCTACCGGGTCGCCGCCACCCGCCCGCTGGAACGGATCGCCACCGCCGACATGCTGGCCAGCCACCAGATCGGGGTCGACAACATCGCCATGTCGGTCGACGATCGCGACAACTCCGCCGCCCCCGCCGAATACCGCGCCGCTTTGGTGCGCCTCAAGCAGCGCCAGGGCCTGTACGGCGACAAGACCGACGACATCGGCTTTCTCAGCCATCGGCTGTTCCGCACCGACATGCGCTTTCCCGGCAACGTCCCGGTCGGCACCTATCTGATCGAAGTCTTCCTGTTCGTCGACGGCCAGGTGGTGGGCGCCCAGACGACTCCGTTGGCGATTTCGAAGATCGGGCTGGGCGCCGACCTCTACGATTTCGCCCATCAGCACGCCGCGACCTACGGTATCATCGCCGTGCTGCTCGCGTCGGCGGCCGGTTGGCTGGCGGCGATCGCCTTCAGGAAAGGCTGAGTGATGAGCGATGATAGACCCGAATCCGGCCGCGTCTTCCTCGTCGTCGTCGACGAGACCGAGGAAATGCGCGCGGCGCTCCACTACGCCTGCTGCCGCGCCCGCTCGACCGGCGGCCGGGTCGCCCTGCTGAGGGTGATCGAGCCGACCGAGGTCCAGCACTTCGCCTCGATCGGCAACCTGATGGAGGACGAGGCCCGCCAGGAAGCGGAGCAATTGCTGCAGTCCATCGCCGCCCAGGTAGTGTCGCGCACCGGCCAGCAGCCGGTGCTGTACGTCCGCGCCGGCGAGGTGCGCGACGAGTTGATCCGCCTGATCGACGAGGAGCCCGAAATCTCGATCCTGGTGCTTGCCGCCGACACCGGGCCGCGGGGGCCGGGACCGCTGATCACCGCGTTGTCGGGCAAGTATATCGGTCGCCTTCGGGTACCGCTGACCATCGTGCCCGGCAGCCTCAGCGACGAACAGATCGCCGCCATCAGCTGACCCGCGCCGTTCGCTTGACTCCCGGCGTAAGCCGGGCCATCTAACCAATTCGGACGCGCCCTGCCCACCACCGAGGATCGACCATGTTCATTCAGACGGAACCCACACCCAATCCCGCCACGCTGAAGTTCCTGCCCGGCCGGGAGGTGATGGCCAGCGGCACCGCGGATTTCGCCGAGGCCTCGCGGGCGACCGCGTCGCCGCTGGCCGCCCGGCTGTTCCAGGTGTCCGGCGTCGGCAGCGTGTTCCTGGGCTCGGACTTCATCACCGTGGGCAAGGCCGACGGTGCCGAATGGCCGGTGCTGAAGCCGCAGATCCTCGCCGCCATCATGGAGCATTTCGCCTCGGGCGATCCGGTGGTGGCCGAGGGCGACCAGGCCGCCGCGATCGGCGAGGAAAGCGCCATCGTCACCCAGATCCGCGAATTGCTCGACACCCGCGTCCGCCCGGCGGTGGCCCAGGACGGCGGCGACATCATCTTCCGCGGTTTCGAGGAAGGAATCGTCTACCTGCACCTGCAGGGTTCGTGCTCGGGCTGCCCCAGTTCGACCGCCACCTTGAAGCACGGCATCGAGAACATGCTGCGCTACTACGTCCCCGAGGTGCAGGGCGTGCAGGCGGTCGAATAGGCCGTTCCCCGATTCGACGTCGGTCATGGCCGGGCATCACGCCCGGCCATTGGCGTTTTATCGCCCCGGTGATGCCGGAATGGCACACGCGACGGGCTGAATCGCCGCCGGCGGCTCCCGGCGTATTTAAGGCGAAGTAACCATTTCTTCTGTATAGCGAAGACCGCGCCAAGTCATATCCGTCTATTACTATTTGCCTGTATCTAGGGATGCTGGCCGGCCAACGTGGCGGTCGAAAAAGGGTTGCCTTGCTCTGTCGATCTGGGTTATGCATGCTTCATGCTGCATCGCAATATACACATTCGCCGCCTCCGTCATCTTCCCCTGGCCGCCCTTTTGGTCGCCGCCGGCATGGCCAATCACGCGCCGCGCCAGGCTCCCCCGACGCCCGAGCCGGTGGCAGCCGCCGGCCTGCGGGCCGGGGACGCATCCAGCGCGCGCAAGCTGGGCGCCGCCTTCGGCCGGCTGGGCTACCGCCTGGAAGCCGTCGAGAACGGGTCCGAGGTTCCGCGCGTCGCCCTGGCCAAGGTGCCGGCCGACCTGGCCGACCTGCCGGGGGCCGACGCCAAGAAGGACGTCTTCCTCCGCCTGGCCCTGCCGCTGGTCCTGCTCGCCGATGAGGAGATCGCCGCGGATCGCCGCAAGCTGGCGGCCCTGGCCGATCGCGTCGGCCACGGCGGCGCGTTGTCGCCGGCCGATACCGAATGGCTCGATGCCTTGGCCGACCGCTACGACGTGGCGCGCGGCCGGCAGGCCATCGCCGATCTGCTCAAGCGGGTCGACGTGGTGCCGCCGTCCCTGGCCCTGGGGCAGGCGGCGCTGGAAAGCGGCTGGGGCACCTCGCGCCAGGTGCGCCGGCGCAACAACCTGTTCGGCCACACCATCGACGCCACCGGCGGCGGCGCCCGCTTCCCCACCCTGCTGGACGCGGTCAAGGCCTACCTGCTCAACCTCAACACCCATCCGGCCTATCGCGCCATGCGCCTGGCCCGCGCCAAGGCCCGCGCCCGGGGCAAGGTTCCCGACGGAGCGGCGCTGGCGGCGCAATTGGGCGCGTATTCCGAGCTGGGCGCGGCCTACGTCAAGCAGTTGCGGACCGTCATTCGCAGCAACGACCTCGACCGCTTGGACGGCGCCCGCCTGGGCGGCGCCCGGCGCGCCGCCGGCAACGTCTGATCACCCTTCGAGGTGCCGCCGCCGGAACAGGCGCGCGGCCAGGCTGTCCCGCGGCCCCAGCACCAGCGACGCCAGGTAGATGGCGCCCGCGGTCAGCACGATGGCCGGGCCGGACGGCAGGTTGGCGTGGTACGAGATCACCAGGCCGGCGTAGCCCGCCACCATCGCCACCGCAATCGCCACCGCCGCCAGGCTCCACACCTGGCGCGCCCAGAAGCGGGCGGCGGTGGCCGGCAGGATCATCAGCCCCACCGCCATCAGGGTGCCCAGCGCCTGGAAGCCGGCCACCATGTTGACCACCACCAGCACCAGGAAGGCCAGGTGGCAGGCCGCTCCCGGACCGCCGACGGCGCGCAGGAAACCGGGGTCGAAGCATTCCAGCACCAGCGGCCGGTAGATCGCCGCCAGCGTCGCCAGGCTGACGGTGGCGATGGCGGCGACCAGCAGCAGCGAATTGTCGTCGACCGCCAGGATGGTGCCGAACAGCACGTGCATGAGGTCGATGTTGCTGCCCTTGACCGAGACGATCAGCACCCCCGAGGCCAGCGAGATCATGAAGAACGAGGCGAAGCTGGAATCCTCCTTGGACTTGGTGTAGCGGGTCACCAGGCCGGACAGCAGCGCCACCGCCAGGCCGGCGGCGAAGCCGCCCAGGCTCATGGCCGGCAGCGACAGGCCGGCGACCAGATAGCCGATGGCCGCGCCGGGCAGCACCGCATGGGCCATGGTGTCGCCGATCAGGCTCATCCGCCGCAGCACCAGGAACACCCCCACCGGGCCGGAGCCCAGCGCCAGCGCCAGCGTGGCGACCAGGGCGCGGCGCATGAAGGCGTAGTCGGCGAAGGGCGCCACCAGCAGGTCGGCGAGGCTCACGCCGCCCCCCGTTCGCATACCGGCGCCTGCCTGTCCCAGGCGCCGGCGCGAGCCGCCGCCAGGTTGCCGGGAGTCAGCACCGCCTCGGCCGGCCCCCAGGCGACCGCCTCGCGCGCCAGCAGCAAGGCCTGGGGGAAATGCCGGCGCACCAGTTCATGGTCGTGCAGCACGGCGACCACGGTGCGGCCCTCGCCGTGCCAGCGCAGCACCAGATCCAGCAAATCGGCGGCGGTCCTCGGGTCGATGGCGGTGAACGGCTCGTCGAGCAGGATGGCCGGGCTGTCGGCCACCAGCACGCGGGCGAACAGCGCCCGCTGGCGCTGGCCGGCGGACAGGGTGCCGATGGGCCGGCGCTCGAAGCCTTCCAGCCCAACCGCCCGCAGCGCCGCCTCGGCCTCGGCCCGCATGGCGGCGGTGGCGGCGCGGAAGGCGCCGAGGCGGCGCCAATGCCCGGCGGTCACCGTGTCGGCCACCGAAATCGGGAAGTCGGAATCGATCTCCACCTGCTGCGGCAGGAAGGCGATGTCGCGGCGGTCGCAGCCGCGCACCGCGATGGTCCCCGCCATCGGCCGCAGCAAGCCCATGATGCCCTTGAGCAGCGTGCTCTTGCCGCCGCCGTTGGGGCCGACGATGGCGGTCAGCGTCCCGGCGGCGAAGCGACCGCTGAGGTGATGGACGGCCGGATGGCGCTCGTAGCCCAGGGTGACGTCGTCGAGGTCGATGGCGATGGTCATTGTCCCCACCCCAGCGCCCAGCCCACCGCCAGCCACAATAGCGCAGCAGCGGCGGCAGCCACCGCCAGGCGGCGCCCCGCCCCCCATGCCAGCGGCGAAGCGCCGAGATCGTCGCCGTCTTGCACCGCCGGCCTCCCTTCGCTGCCGCCAGCATAGGATATGTTATACTGTAACAGCAAGGGTCCCCTCGCCGCCGGGGCGGGAGGGGATTTCACAGCAGGCTGCGCAGGACGTATTGCAGGATGCCGCCGTGGCGGTAATATTCGACCTCGTCGACGGTGTCGATGCGGCACAGGGTCGGCACCGAACGGCTCGATCCGTCGCCGCGCGTGATCCGAACCACCACCTCCTGGCGCGGCTTGAGGCCGGGCGACAGGCCGACGACGTCGAACGTTTCGCTGCCGTCCAGCCCCAGCCTCTTGCGGTCCATGCCGTCCTCGAACTGCAGCGGCAGCACCCCCATGCCGACCAGGTTGGAGCGGTGGATGCGCTCGAAGCTCTCCGCCAGCACCGCCTTGACGCCCAGCAGCATGGTGCCCTTGGCCGCCCAGTCGCGCGACGAGCCGGTGCCGTATTCCCGGCCCGCCACCACCACCAGCGGCACGCCCTCGGCGCGGTAGCGCATGGCCGCGTCGAAGATCGCCATGCGCTCGCCCGAGGGCTGGTGGGTGGTGATGCCGCCCTCGCTGCCGGGCGCCATCTCGTTGCGCAGACGGATGTTGGCGAAGGTGCCGCGCGTCATCACCTCGTCGTGGCCGCGCCGCGAGCCGTAGGAATTGAAATCCTCGGGCGCCACCCCGTGGGCGATCAGCCACAGCCCGGCGGGGCTGTCCTTGCGGATGTTGCCGGCCGGGCTGATGTGGTCGGTGGTGATGGAATCGCCCAGGATGGCCAGCGGCCGCGCCCCGGCGATGTCGGCTATTCCCAGCGGCGGGTGGCGGCTCATGCCGGCGAAATAGGGCGGGTTGTGGACGTAGGTCGACGAGTCCGGCCAGGCATAGGTCTTGCCGCCGGCCACCGGCACCTGGCGCCAGGCCTCGGGCCCCTCGAACACGTCGGCATAGCGGCGGCGGTAGGACTCGGCCGACAGCGCCCCGGCGATGGCCTGTTTCACCTCGTCGGCGCTGGGCCAGATGTCCTTGAGGAACACGCCCGCGGCCAGCGGCTGGGTGGTGAGGTCGATGTTGATGGTGCCGGCCAGGGCATAGGCCACCACCAGCGGCGGCGAGGCCAGGTAATTGGCCTTGACCAGCGGGCTGATGCGGCCCTCGAAGTTGCGATTTCCCGACAACACCGCCGCAACCACCAGCTCGTGGTCCTCGATGGCGCGGGTGACCCGCTCGTCCAGCGGCCCGGAATTGCCGATGCAGGTGGTGCAGCCGTAGCCGGCCAGGGTGAAGCCGAGCGCGTCGAGCGCGGGCGTCAACCCCGCCGCCGCCAGGTAATCGGTGACCGTCTGCGATCCCGGCGCCAGCGAGGTCTTGACCCACGGCTTGGCCGTCAGGCCCTTGGCCACCGCCTTTTGCGCCAATAGCCCGGCGGCGATCATCACGCTGGGGTTGGAGGTGTTGGTGCACGAGGTGATGGCGGCGATGACCACGTCGCCGTGGCCGATCTCGCCCCGCCCGTCGGCCAGCGCCACCTTGACGGTGGTGTCGCCGCCGGGCGCCAGGGCCGGCAGCGCCGCGGCGAAGCCCCGGCCCGCCGCCGACAGGGCGACCCGGTCCTGCGGGCGCTTCGGACCGGCCAGCGACGGCTCGACCGTGCCGAGGTCGAGGTCGAGGGTGTCGGTGAACAGCGGCTCGGGCGTGGTGGAGTCGCGCCACATTCCCTGCGCCTTGGCATAGGCCTCGACCAGGGCGACACGGGCGGGATCGCGGCCGGTGAAGGCGAGGAAGCGCACGGTCTCGGCGTCGATGGGGAAGAAGCCGCAGGTGGCGCCGTATTCGGGCGCCATGTTGGCGATGGTCAGGCGATCGGCCAGGGCCAGCGCGTCGAGGCCGCTCCCGCAGAATTCGACGAACTTGCCGACCACCCCCTTGGCGCGGAGCATCTGGGTGACGGTCAGCACCACGTCGGTGGCGGTGACGCCTTCGCGGAGCGCGCCGGCAAGGCGGAAGCCGATCACCTCGGGGATCAGCATCGAGATCGGCTGGCCGAGCATCGCCGCCTCGGCCTCGATGCCGCCGACGCCCCAGCCCAGCACCGCGACGCCGTTGACCATGGTGGTATGGCTGTCGGTGCCGACCAGGGTGTCGGGATAGGCCAGGCCGTCGGCGCTCCACACCGTCTGCGCCAGGTACTCGCAATTGACCTGGTGGCAGATGCCGGTGCCGGGCGGGACGACGCGGAAATTGGCGAAGGCGGTCTGGCCCCAGCGCAGGAAGGCATAGCGCTCGGCGTTGCGGTGGAACTCCATGGCGACGTTGCGCTCCAGGGCGTCGGCGGTGCCCCAGAAGTCGACCGTCACCGAATGGTCGATCACCAGGTCGACCGGCGACATCGGATTGACCCGCTCGGGATCGCCGCCCAGCGCCGCCACCGCGTCGCGCATGGCGGCGAGGTCGACCACGGCGGGAACCCCGGTGAAGTCCTGCATCAGCACGCGCGCCGGGCGGAAGGCGATCTCGCGCCCGGCGGCGCCGCGGTCGTTCGGCCACGCGGCGAAGGCCCGCAGATCGTCGGCCGAGACCGATTGGCCGTCTTCGTGGCGCAGCAGGTTCTCCAGCAGCACCTTCAGCGAGAACGGCAGCGGCGCCAGGTCGCCCAGAGCCGCCTCCGCCGCCTTCAGGCTGAAGTAGTCGTAGGAGGCGCCGCCGACGGCGAGGCTACGGCGGGTGGACAGGCTGTCGAGCGTTGCCACGGGATTCCTCCATCAGGGGCGGGGGCTATGGGGTATGTGGGGATGAAACAGGGCGCCGCCATCGGGGCGGCAGGCCCACGGCCCGTTGGGGCCGACTTGGGCGAGATTACTGGCGGATCACGACCGCGGCACCGCCGTCGACGCCCTGGCGCCGCTGATCGCCCACGCCGGCCGGCGGCGCGCCGACCCGCAAGGCGTTGGAAACGCGGAAGAACACAGACTTTGTCTACGGCAACGCCGTTTTCGACAGGTCGGCGGAATGGGGGCTTTGTGATTTATGGAACACGGTGGGCATACTTGGCGGAAGCAAATCATTTATGACCCACTACCTGAAAAACGCCGGCGGTCTCGATGCCGTCATCCGCCGTTTCCATGAATTCGATATCGGCACCTACGCATGGGAATTCATACGAGAGGAAGAGCAGCCCCTCATCGACACCTTCTACGACATCCTCGGCTGGCCGCGGCCGGACTACCCGCCGGACCAGCAGGTTCCCAACCGCAAGCCGTTGCCGCAACGATAGCCGGTTCGTGGGACTTCCGCACCCTCCCGGTCTCCGGCCGAGCCCCTCACACCGAGGTATCGACCTGTTCGCCCACCGGCGCCTTGGGGCCGCCCTTCGACACCGCCACCAAGGCGGGGCGCAGCAGGCGGTCCTGGATGGTGTAGCCCTGCTGCATCACCATCACCACCGTGCCCTCGGGCTGGCTGGGATCCTCCATCTCCATCATCGCCTGATGGAAGTTGGGGTCGAAGCGGGCGCCCTGCGCCTGCAGCGGCTTGATGCCGTAGCGGTCGAAGGCGTTGAGCAATTCCCGCTCGGTCAACTCGACGCCGACGGTCAGGGTGTTGGCGATGTCGTTGCCTTCGCGCGCCACCGGCGGCACCGCGTCCAAGGCGCGGCGCAGGTTGTCGGCGACGCCCAGCATGTCCTTGGCGAACGCCGCCACCGCGTACTTGCCGCGGTCTTCCGCCTGTTGCTCCAGGCGGCGGCGCACGTTCTCGGTCTCGGCCTTGGCATACAGGATGTCGGTCTTCAGCTTGGCGATCTCGGCCTCCAGCTGGCCGGTGCGCTCGGCGGCATCGGGCGGCGGCGGGGCCGGCGGGGCCTGGGGCTCGGGCGCGGCTTCGACGGGCGCGGGTTGCTGCTCTGGGTTCTGGGTCATGGGCAGTCCTCGGGTTTGCTAGCCGATCAGGCGGCCGATTACCTTGGCAGTGTAATCGACCATGGGGATGATGCGGGCATAATTGAGCCGGGTCGGTCCAATCACGCCGATGGCGCCGACGATACGCTCGCGCGAATCGCGGTAGGGGGCGACGATCATCGAACAGCCGGTCACCCCGAACAGTTCGTTTTCCGCCCCGATGAAAATCTGCACCCCTTCGGCGCTGGAGGTCGCCTCCAGCAGGCGGAGGAACTGGCCGCTGGTCTCCAGCGCATCGAACAGGGCGCGGATGCGCTCCAGATCCTCGATCGCGGTGACGTCCTCCAGAAGGTGCGAGGTGCCGCGCACGATCAGCGCCGACTGGCTGTCGCCGCCGGCCCAGGTGGCCAACCCCGCCTCGACCACCCGCCGGGTGAGCGAATCGAGCTGGTCGCGCTGCTCCTCCAGCTCGGCCACCACCTCTTCCTTGACCTCGTCGAGGCTGCGGCCGGCGAGGCGCGCGTTGAGGAAGTTGGTGGCCTCGACCAGGGCCGCCGGGCCGACGCTTTCGGGAAGATCGAGCAGGCGGTTCTCCACCAGCCCGTCCTCGGTGACCAGCACCACCAGCGCGCGGCCGCGCCCGAGCCAGACGAATTCGATCTGCTTCAGGGTGCGCTGCATCTTGGGCGCCACCACCATGCCGGCGCAGCGGGTCAGGCCGGCCAGCGCCAGAGTCGCCTCGGTCAGCATCTGCTCGACGCTTTTGCCGACGGCGCGGCATTGGGCGTCGATACGGGCGCGCTCGTTCTCCGGCAGGCCGCCCAGCTCCAGCAGCCCGTTGACGAACAGCCGCATGCCCGCCTGGGTCGGCAGCCGCCCGGCCGAGGTGTGGGGGGCATACAGCAGCCCGGCATCCTCAAGGTCGGCCATGACGTTGCGGATGGTCGCCGGCGACAGCGCCAAGGTCAGCCGGCGCGACAGCGTGCGCGAGCCGACCGGCTCGCCGGTCTCCACATAGGCCTCGACGACGCGGCGGAAGATTTCGCGCGACCGCTCGTTCAGTTCGCTGACCACTGGTGTCCTGCCGCGGTTCATCGCATTCCCGGACGGTTGCTCGGTGCGACCGAAATCTAGTGACGGGGCGCGGGGTCGTCAACTTGGGGAGAGTGGACGGGCGCCGATCGACGGTTTACGGTGCCGCCACCATCACCAGCCAAGGTCAAATCATGAGACCGTCCGGCCGCGCGCCCGACCAACTTCGCACCATCGTCCTCGAACCCGGCTTCGCCAAGCATGCCGAGGGTTCGTGCCTGGCCAAATTCGGCGACACCCACGTACTGTGCACCGCCTCGGTCGAGGAGCGGGTGCCGTCGTTCCTGCGCAATTCGGGCCGCGGCTGGGTCACCGCCGAATACGGCATGCTGCCGCGCTCGACCCACGAGCGCACCGACCGCGAGGCGGCCCGGGGCAAGCAATCCGGCCGCACCCACGAGATCCAGCGGCTGATCGGCCGGTCTTTGCGCGCCGTCACCGACCTCAAGGCGATGGGCGAGATCCAGGTCAAGGTCGATTGCGACGTCCTCCAGGCCGACGGCGGCACCCGCACCGCCTCGATCACCGGGGCCTACGTGGCGCTGCACCTGGCGTTCCAGAAGCTGGTCGGACTGGGCATCCTGAAGGCGGTGCCGCTGATCGACCGGGTCGCCGCGGTATCGTGCGGCATCTTCGAGGGCGTCTCGGTGCTCGACCTCGACTATGCCGAGGATTCCAACGCCCAGGCGGATTCCAACTTCGTGCTGACCGGAACCGGCGGCATCGTCGAGGTCCAGGGCACCGCCGAGGAACGGCCGTTCAGCCGCGAACAGTTCCACGCCCTGATGGCCCTGGCGGAAAAGGGCGTGGCGGAACTGACCCTGCTGCAGGCCAAGGCGCTGGGCCTGCCATGATCCGCCGGCCGGGCCTTGGGCGGCTGGTGATCGCCAGCCACAATGCCGGCAAGGTGCGCGAGATCGGCGAATTGCTGGCGCCCTACGGAGTCATCGTGGTCTCGGCCGGCGAACTCGGCCTGGCCGAGCCCGAGGAGACCGGCGCCACCTTCGTCGCCAATGCGGAACTGAAGGCCCGCGCCGCCGCCGCGGCCGCCGGATTGCCGGCACTGGCCGACGATTCCGGTCTGGCGGTGGATGCGCTGGGCGGCGAACCGGGGATCTATTCGGCGCGCTGGGGCGGGCCGGCCAAGGATTTCGGCCTCGCCATGGCCAAGGTCAACGAGCGGCTGGGATCGGCCGCCGACCGCCGCGCCCGCTTCGTCTGCGCCCTGGCGCTGGCCTGGCCGGACGGCGCTTGCGCCACCTTCGAGGGCGTGGTCGAGGGCGACATCGTGTGGCCGCCCCGGGGCTCGCAAGGCTTCGGCTACGACCCCATCTTCCAGGCCTTGGGCCACGGCGTCACCTTTGGCGAGATGGACCCTGCCGCCAAGCACGCCATCAGCCACCGCGCCGACGCCTTCCGTAAGCTGGTGGCGGGGTGTTTCGAGGAGCGATGACCGAGCCGGGATTCGGCGTCTACATCCACTGGCCGTTCTGCCTGTCGAAGTGCCCCTATTGCGACTTCAACAGCCACGTGGCCGGAGCCATCGACCACCAGCGCTGGCGCCGGGCCCTGCTGGCCGAGTGCGCCTGGTTCCGCCGGCAAACCGGGCCGGCGACGGTGACCAGCATCTTCTTCGGCGGCGGCACCCCCTCGCTGATGGACCCGGCCACCACCGCGGCGCTGATCGAGGCGGTGGCGGCGCACTGGCCGGTCGATCCGAATGTCGAAATCACCCTGGAAGCCAATCCGTCGACGGCGGAAGCCGGGCGCTTCCGCGATTTCCGCGCCGCCGGGGTGGGCCGCCTGTCGCTGGGGGTGCAGGCGCTGGACGAGGCGGCGCTGCGCTTCCTCGGCCGCCGCCACGACTTGGGCGAGGCGCTGCACGCCCTCGACCTGGCGCGCAACACCTTCCCGCGCTTTTCCTTCGACCTCATCTATGCCCGTCCGGGCCAATCCGTCGCCGCCTGGCGGGCCGAACTGGGCCGCGCCCTGAAGATGGCCGGCGACCACCTGTCGCTCTATCAGCTGACCATCGAGGACGGCACCGCCTTCGCCCCCGCCCACGGCCGCGGCGATTTCCACCTGCCCGACGAGGACGCGGCTGCGGCGATGTTCGAGGCCACCCAGGAGATGGCGGAAGCCGCCGGCCTGCCCGCCTACGAAATCAGCAACCACGCCCGCCCGGGGGCGGAATGCCGCCACAACCTGACCTATTGGCTGGGCGGCGACTATGTCGGCATCGGCCCGGGCGCCCACGGCCGCATCGGCGGCGAAGCCTGGCGCCAGCACCGCGCGCCCGAGACCTGGCTGGCCGCGGTCGAACGCGACGGCCACGGCACCCGCGAGCGCCTGGCGCTCGATCCCGCCACCCGCGGCGAGGAACTGGTGATGATGGGACTGCGGCTGACCCGCGGGGTGGCCTGGGCAATCGCGCGGGACGTGGTCGATGCCGCCGGCCTGGCGCGGATGGAGGATGGCGGCTTCGTCGCGCGCACCGGCGACCGCCTGCGGGTCACCCCCAAGGGCCGGCTGGTGCTGAACGCCGTAACCGCCGAATTGCTGGCGTGACCGTCCCCTAATTCGTCGCCGCCGCGGTGAAGCTGGCCGGCGCCGGGCTGATCTCCTTGCTGCCGCCCTGCTGGAGTTCGCGCACCGCCAGGCCGCGTTCGTTGGTGCCGTCGGGCAGCAGGCGGAAGATGCCGTCGATACCGGAAAAGCCGTTGGGATTGGTCAGCGCCGCCACCGGATAGTCTCCCTGCCCCTGGTGCGCCAGCGCGGCGGCAAGGGCGGTGGCGTCATAGGCGGTGCTGGCGAAGGTCGTCATCCGGGGCGTCAGCGGGCCGAAAGCCTTGCCGTAGCGGGCCTCGAACTGGCTGTGCAGCTCCTGCGACGGCGCCGGGTACCAGCCGCCCTGCAACGAGGGTTCGTCGGCCAGGCGGGGATCGTCCCACAGCATGGTGCCCATGAACCGCACCGGTCCCGGATCGATGCCGTAATAGGTCACCAGCGAGGCGATGCTCTTCAGCCGCACCCCCTCGTCCGGCAGCAGCACCGCGTCGAAGCGCGAGCCCGTCGGCTTGGCGGTCACCGCCTCCAGCGCCTGCTGGCTGCCGCTGCGCCCGGCCGCCGCCTTCTTCTCCTGCGCCAGTTCGCCGCGGCGATGCTCGTAATCGGCGAAACGCTTGGCCACCGCGGTGAACTCGCGGGCGGCGGGGTCGTAGAATTCCGTCCGCACCAGCCGCGCCCCGACTTCCGCCACCGCGGTTTCCAGGGCGGCGGCGACGGCGCGGCCGTAATCGGTGGCGGGCGCCAGCAGGGCGAAGCGCGAGCGGTTGTCGGCCAGCGCCTGGGTCACCAGCCGCTTGACCTGCGGGCCGGGCAGGAAGCCCAGCGACCACACCCCGGCGCCGAGGGCGGAACGATCGGTGGTGAAGGCCAGCATCGGCACCGATTGCTCGCGCACCACCGGCGCCACCGCCTTGACCTCCTGCGAGAACAGCGGGCCGAGGACGATGTCGGCGCCCTGCGACAGGGCCTGGCGGGCAGCCGCGGCGGCGCCCTCGGCGGTGCCGCGGGTATCCAGCGGAATCAGGCTGAAATGGGGGTCGGCGACCTCGAACACCGCCATCTGGGCGGCGTTGGACAGCACCGCGCCGAGGGCCGCGTTGGGCCCGCTCAGCGGCACCAGCAAGGCGGCGCGGACTTCTTCCTTGTGGGCCTTGGGCAGCGCCGCGGCCGGCGCCGACGGCGGCAGGGGCAGGGGAATCAGGGCGGTCTGCTCGGGCGGCAACGGGGGCGGAACCGGAGCCGGCGGCGGCAGCGACGGGGCCGCCCGGGCCCGGGGCGGCGGCGGGGCCGGCGCCTGCGCCTGCGGCGATGCCTTGGTTCCAGGCACCCAGGATGGTAAGTCTACTTGTTGACAGCCGCCCACAATCAGCAAGGCCACCAGGCATGCCAAGGCAGCGACACGCGGCCACGAGACCCACAGGCGCACCGGAACCCTCCTCGGCGATGCAGAACGGCACCGTCGAGGGTAGTCCCGGCGGCGCGGGAAGTAAACCGGCGCCCGGCCTATACCTGGTCGCTACTCCAATCGGCAATCTCGGCGACATCACGCTGCGCGCCCTGGCGGTGTTGAAGGGCGCCGACGTGGTCGCCTGCGAGGACACCCGCGTCACCGCCAAGCTGCTGTCCCTGCTGGGCATCGCGGCGACGCTCACCCCCTACCACGAGCACAACGCCGAACGGGCGCGGCCGGCGCTGCTGGCGCGGCTGCGCCGGGGCGAGGCAGTGGCGCTGGTCTCGGACGCCGGCACGCCCCTGATCTCCGATCCCGGCTGGCGGCTCGTTCGGGCCTGCCGCGACGAGGGCCTGCCGGTGACCGCGGTGCCGGGACCGTCGGCGGTGCCGACGGCGCTGCAATTGTCCGGCCTGCCCAGCGACCGCTTCCTGTTCGCCGGCTTCCTGCCTAGCCGCGGCGCCGCCCGCCGCCAGGCAATCCGCACCCTCGCCCCGGTGCCGGCCACCCTGGTGTTCTTCGAATCGGCCAACCGCCTGCCCGAATCCCTGGCCGACCTGGCCGCCGTGCTGGGCGGGCGCGAGGCCGCGGTCGCCCGCGAACTGACCAAGCTGTACGAAGAGGTGGTGCGCGGCACCCTGCCCGACCTGGCCGAGCGCTATGCCGCCAACGGTCCGCCCCGAGGCGAGGTGGTGGTGGTGGTCGGCCCGCCCGCCGACCAGGCGCCGCCCGAGGGCGAAGACCTCGACCGTTTGCTGCGGGCGGCCCTGGCGGCCGGCGCCAGCGTCAAGGACGCGGCGGCCAAGGTCGCCGCCGAGACCGGCCATCCGCGCCGCACCGTCTATGCCCGCGCCCTCGGCCTGGCGGACGGCGGATGAGCCGCGGCCGCCTGCGGGCGCAGCGTTCCGGCCGGTGGGGGGAAAGCCTGGCGGTGCTGTGGCTGCGGCTCACCGGCCATCGGGTGCTGGCCCGCCATTTCGCCGGCGGCCGCGGCAGCGGTGCCGGCGAGGTCGACATTGTCGCCGCCCGCGGCGACGTCGTCCTCTTCGTCGAGGTCAAGCTGCGCCCCACCCTGGCCGAAGCCGCCGCCGCCATCGGCAGCCGCCAGCGCCGGCGCATCGAACGCGCCGCCGGCGCCTTCGTCGCAGCCAGGCCCGATCTGTCCGGCCGCACCTTTCGCTTCGACGCGCTGCTGCTGGCGCCGTGGCGGTTTCCCCGCCATCTGCCCGACGCCTGGCGGATGGACGCTTGAGCGTTATGCGTCCGCACCGTTAGAGTATCGGCTTCTCCCAACAGCGAAGGTGACTGCCCGTGTCCAGACATCGTTCCCTGTCCGCCCTTGCCGTTCCGATGCTGGCGGCCGCCCTGCTGACCGGCTGCGCCGGCGCCGTGATCGGAGCCGGCGCCAGCGCCGGCGCCGCCGCCGCCGAGGAGCGCGGCCTTGACGGCGCCCTCGACGACACCAAGATCCGTGCCCAGATCGACGAAGCGTGGTTCCGCCGCGATTTCGAGATGTACCGCAAGGTCGGCTTGACCATTCACGGCGGTCGCGTGCTGTTGACCGGGGTGGTGGCCGACGAGACCGCGCGGACCGAAGCGGTCCGCCTGACCTGGCAGGCCGCCGGAGTCAAGGAGGTCTACAACGAGATCGAGGTGGTCCCCGCCGGCCAGGAATTGGGCGACCGCGCCAACGACACCTGGATCGAGGAGAAGCTCAAGGCCAAGCTGCTGTTCGACAAGGACATCCGCAACATCAACTACCAGATCGACGTAGTCAATGGAGTGGTCTACCTGATGGGAATCGCGCAGAACGACGCCGAACTGGACCGGGTCATCGCCTATGCCCGCGACGTCGCCCATGTCAAGCGGGTGGTCAGCCACGTCATCCTCAAGACCGACCCCCGGCGGGTATCGGGCTAGGATGGGATCCGGCGGCGGGGCCTTGCGCGAGCGGCTGGCCGGCCTGGCGGACGTCGGCGACGACGCGCTGGCGCTGGCGGCCACCGCCTTGGCCATCGCCGGACTGGAGCGGCCGGACACCTGCTGCGACCACTACGACCGCCATCTTGACGAGTTGGCGGAAGGCTTGGCCGCCACCGGCGCCGGCGGCGCCGAGGATCGCGCCCGCGCCCTGGCCGCGGTGATGGGCGAACGCCACCGCTATGTCGGCGACGAGCACGACGACGACGAATCCGCCGGCACCAGCCTGATGTGGGTGATCGACAATCGCCGCGGCGCCGCCGAGGCCCTGGGCATCCTAGGCCTGGAGGCGGCCCGCCGCGCCGGCTGGCAGGTCGAGGGCCTGGCCTTCGCGCCGCGCTTCCTGCTGCGCCTGGAGGACGGTTCGGGCCGGCGGGTGATCGTCGATCCCGCCCTCGGCTGGCGGCCGCTGGAGGCGCCCGACATGCGCGCCCTGCTCAAGGCGACGTCCGGCCTGGCCGCCGAACTGGCGCCGGAGCACTACCAGCGCCTGCCCAACCGTGACATCCTGGTGCGGCTGCAGACCCAGGCCAAGCTGCGGCGGCTGCGCCAGGGTTCGGTCGGCGGCGCCCTGGCGGCGGTCGAAATCATGCTGCTGTTCGCCCCCGACCGCACCCTGTTGTGGCGCGAGGCCGGATTGATGCACATGCGCCTGGGCCAGCTGCCGCGGGCGGTGGCGGCGCTGGAGCAGTTTCTCGCCCGCACCCCCAACCCGCTGGCCCGCCGCCGCACCGCCCAGTTGCTGCAGGAATTGAAGGACCGCATGCGTTAGGAAATGGAGCGGACTAACCGCTCCATTTCCGCCAAGCCCGAGCGGCGTCTGAGCCAGGGTTTCCGCGGACGCGGAAACCCAACAGAACAGACAGGGCGACGCGCTTATTTTCACGCGTCGCGTTAGGAGGATCACATGAGCCTTGCCGTCGCCATCCAGATGGACCCGATCGAGGGCATCGATATCGACGCCGATTCGACCTTCGTGCTGGCGCTGGAGGCGCAGCGGCGCGGCCATGCCCTGTTCCATTACCTGCCCCAGCACCTGGCCCTGAAGAACGGCCGGGTGGTGGCCTGGGTGCGGCCGCTGACGGTCCGCCGCGCCAAGGGCGAGCACGCCACCCTGGGCGAGGCCGCGCTGGTGGACCTGGCGACCATGGACGTGGTGCTGATGCGCCAGGATCCGCCGTTCGACATGGCCTACATCACCGCCACCCACGTGCTCGAGCACATCCACCCGCACACCCTGGTGGTCAACGATCCGGTGCAGGTGCGAAACGCTCCGGAAAAGCTGCTGGTCACCCATTTCGAAGGGCTGATGCCGCCCACCCTGATCACCGCCGACCGCCGCCAGATCCTGGAATTCCGGGCGGAATACAAGGACCTGGTGCTCAAGCCCTTGTTCGGCAACGGCGGCGCCGGCGTCTTCCACGTCGGGCCGGGCGACGAAAACCTCAATTCCCTGCTGGAGATGTTCACCCAGCTCTACCGCGAGCCGATCATCGTCCAGCAATACCTGCCCGAGGTGCGCAGCGGCGACAAGCGCATCATCCTGGTCGACGGCACCCCCGCCGGCGCGGTCAACCGGGTGCCGGCCTCGGGCGAGGCGCGCTCCAACCTGCATGTCGGCGGCCGGGCGATGAAATCCGAGCTGACCACGCGCGACCGCGAGATCTGCGAGGCGATCGGGCCGACCCTGCGCGAGCGCGGCCTGGTGTTCGTCGGCATCGACGTGATCGGCAGCTTCCTCACCGAGATCAACGTTACGTCACCCACGGGAATCCAGGAAATCAACCGCTTCGACGGCTCCTGCATCGAGGCCAGGGTGTGGGACGCGATCGAATTGCGCCGCGCCTCCACCGTCCAAACCGCCTCGGCATAGGCGGGGGCTGCGTTCGCAGTTGCGCTACAACTGCCGGCGCAGTTCAACCCGTTGCGGCGGTGCAACAGTGACGAGCCTCATCCCGCGTCCGCGCGGCGGGAGCGGGGTGTCACTGCCGCTGGCGTCCGCCCGGTTCACCCGTTATGATCCGCCCCGTCCAAGGGGGAAACCATGACCGCGCGCGTCGCCACCGTCGCCTTTGCCGGCATCGACGTGCTCGACATCGACGTCCAGGTGCAGATCGCCGGAGGCCTGGTGGCCTTCACCGTGGTCGGGCTGCCCGACAAGGCGGTCGGCGAAAGCCGCGAACGGGTGCGCGCCGCCTTGAACGCGCTGGGCCTGGCGCTGCCGCCCAAGCGCATCACCGTCAATCTGGCGCCCGCCGACGTGCTGAAGGAGGGCAGCCATTTCGATCTGCCCATCGCGGTGGCGCTGCTGGTGGCGATGGGAGTCCTGCCGGCCGACGAGATCGCCGGCTATACCGTGCTGGGCGAACTGGGCCTGGACGGCTCCATCGCCGCCGTCGCCGGGGTACTGCCGGCCGCCATTTCCGCCAACGGCGAGGGGCGCGGCCTGATCTGCCCGGCCGCCCAGGGCGGCGAGGCGGCGTGGGCGGGCGGCACCGAAGTGCTGGCCGCCCCCACCCTGCTGGCGCTGATCAACCATTTCAAGGGCACCCAGGTGCTGTCGCCGCCGGAACCCGAGATGGCCGAGGACACCGCCGATTTCCTCGACCTCAGGGACATCAAGGGCCAGGAATCGGCCAAGCGGGCGCTGGAGGTGGCGGCGGCCGGCGGCCACAACCTGCTGATGATCGGCCCGCCCGGTTCGGGCAAGTCGATGCTGGCGGCGCGCCTGCCCGGGCTGCTGCCGCCGCTTGCCCCCACCGAGGCGCTGGAAGTCAGCATGATCCATTCGGTCGCCGGCCGGCTCGACCAGGGCCGGCTGCTGCGGCGCCGCCCGTTCCGCGACCCCCATCATTCCGCCTCCGTGGCGTCGCTGGTCGGCGGCGGCATGCGCGCCCGGCCGGGCGAGGTGTCGTTGGCCCATGGCGGCGTGCTGTTCCTCGACGAATTGCCGGAATTCGCCCGCGGCGCGCTGGAGGCGCTGCGCCAGCCGCTGGAAAGCGGGCGGGCCAGCGTGGCGCGCGCCAACGCCCACGTCACCTACCCCGCCCGGGTCCAACTGGTGGCGGCGATGAACCCGTGCCGCTGCGGCTATCTCGGCGATCCCGGCCTGGCCTGTTCGCGCGCCCCCAAATGCGCCGAGGAATACCAGTCGAAAATCTCGGGGCCGTTGTTCGACCGCATCGACCTGCATGTGGAGGTGCCGGCGGTCAATCCCTCCGACCTGTCGCTGCCGCCCGCCGCCGAAGGCAGCGCCGACGTGGCGGCGCGGGTCGCCGCCGCCCGCGCCGTGCAGGCCGAGCGCTACGACCGCCTCGCCCCCGGCCGCGCCATCCGCTGCAACGCCGAGGCCGACGGCGAATTGCTGGAGCAGGTGGCCGGCCCCGATGCCGGCGGGCGCGCCCTGCTGACCGAGGCGGCGGAACGCATGCGCCTGTCGGCGCGCGGCTACCACCGGGTGCTCAGGGTGGCGCGCACCCTGGCCGACCTCGACGGCGCCGAGGGCGTGCGCCGCATCCACATTGCCGAGGGGCTGTCCTACCGCCGGCTGATGCCGGGGCGCGGGCGGTGATCCGCGCATCCTTGCAAAGCTTTGCAAGGTTGTGGGTTGCTTCCCATATAGGGTGATGTTACTGGTGTACGTGTAGCTGTCGGGGGTTAGTGCCCTCCTGAAAAGACCGACCCCCCGGAGTGCAAGACCGGGGGGTTTCTTTTTCGCGACGGTGGGGATTACCCAGGAAGGTAACTCGAACGTCGGTAAGGGGCCTCCCCGCCTCGCACGGTTCGGCCCCCGCAGCTCAGACTAGAGCATCAATGCCAATGCTACCGCCGCGAGAATTACCTGCGCGAGGGCGAGCAAGAGCATTGCCATTTTGTAGCCGTCTATCAGGTGTGCCCTCCCTTCAGCCCCCTGAATAGGCTGCGTTTCCGGTGCAAGCGGACGGGCAGCCACTGGACAGGGACGCTCACCAAGCGCGAGGTGCATGTTTTCGAGCCACGAGCAGGCTCTCAATGATCGTATGCCCAGGCGGGACGACCCAGGACATACATCTTAGCAATATTCATGACAATAATTTATTTTATAGATATTGGTGGCTCTCATCACACACAGTATTCAGTACTATTGGTGTGACGACAACTTGCTGATGCCGGGGCGCGGGCGGTGATCCTCGAACACTAGCCCCAATCCCATCGCCGCCATGGCCACCGCCGCGAACACCGCCCATCCCAGCATCTTGTGGTCGGCGATGACGTCGATGCGGCCGGCGGTGATTTCGGGCAGCAGGATGATGGCGGCGACGCGCACGCCGTTGGCCAGGATTGCCGCCGCCACCGCCGCCGCCACACAGGCCGCCCGCTTCCCGCCCGAGCAATAGACCAGGCGGGCGTAGGGCAGCGCCACCGCCAGCGCCACCAGCAGGTAGTTCAAGCCGGCGCAGGCGGACTCGACATGGTAGGCGCGGAGCGGCGCGCCGATGATGGCGCCCTCAACCGTCAGTTTCAGGCCGGCGAGCTTCAGCAGCGCGGTCGACAGCACCACCGTCACCGCCTGCAGGAGCGGCAGCAGCAGCGTCCCGGTCGGCACCATCAGGAACAGGTAGAGCAGCGGAAACCGCGCCCGGCGGTAGATGCGCCGGCCCAGCAGGGTCACCGCCATCCCCTGCATCAGGGCGACGACCGCCAATTGGCGCAGCTCGGCGATCGCGGCCCATTGCCCCACCGCCCATGCCGCCGCCGCCGCGGCCAGCACCGCCAGCCCCCACGGCCACGGCGTGGGCGCCATGGCCGCCAAGGCTCTGCGGTCGGCCACGACGAACGCCAGGCTGACCAGCGGCACCAGCACGCAATAGCCGTGGGCGGACGATTCCGTCCACAGCCGTGCCGCCGCCATCGCATCCACCGGAAGGATGGCCGGCGGCACCAGCACCGACAGGAGCAGGAGAACGATGGTCATCCGTGCCGCCGGGCGCGGCGGACCGCCCATGCCACCGCCAGCACCAGCGCCGCCGCGGCCAGGCCGAAAGTCGACGGTTCGGGGACCGAAGCGGCGCCGGTCGCCGCGTCGCAGGCCGCGGCGTTGGCGGCGATCTGGGCCGGTGTGAGGTTGAACAGGCCGAGCCTCGCCAGGATCAGTTCGAGCTGCGACAAGGCCGGATTGCAGCCAAGGCTTGACGCCCGGGCCGCGAACGGCGCCAGCGTTGCCGCCATCGCGGCGGCGGAAAGGACACGGAATCGCATGGATGGCCTCCGTAATCGGTCCGGCGTGGGGGGAGCGCTGCGCCGATGGACCGATCGGGAAGGCAGGCGGCAGGGCGATTCTAGCGCCCCGTGCCTGGCAAATAAGGGGGCGGGCCACGGTGGCCGCCACCTATCAAAGGGGTTACCGGGCGTCTCGAACGGATGAGGCCGCCAGCCGCTCGACCCCGTCGGCGTCGAGGCGGTAGGGCATCCAGTCCCGGAGCGGCGCGAACCCCAGCGACTGGTAGAAGCTGCGGGCCGGGGCGTTCCACGCCAGGACGTTGACGTCGATGCGGCAGCAGCCTTCGTCCCGCGCCAGGCGGGCGGCCGCCGCCAGCAAGGCATGGCCGGCCCCGGCGCCGCGCGCGTCGTCGTCGACGAACAGATCGTGGATCACCAGGGTGGGCGCCCCCTTCCAGCTGGAATAGGCGGTCAGCAGGTTGGCCAGGCCGATGGTGCGGCCGCCCTCCTCGGCCAGCAGGGTGCGGAAGCGCTGGCCGAAGCCGTCGGCGGCGATGGTTTCGGCGCTGACCGTCACCGCGCCGGGTTCGCGCTCGAATTCGGCCAGGCGGCCCAGCAGGGCGAGGATGGCGGGGGTATCGCCGGCCGCCGCCGGGCGAACGGAAATCGTCACGTCCGGGCCAGCATCGGACCCAGCTTGCGGCCGCCGAAGAGGTGGATATGCAGGTGCGGCACCTCCTGGTGGCCGTCGGCGCCGGTATTGGCCAGCATGCGCCAGCCCGAATCCGCCAGTCCGGTCAGGCCGGCGACCTTGCGCACCGCCCGGAACAGGGCGGCGATCTCGGCGTCCGAGGCATTGGCGCCGAAATCCTCCATCGATTCGTAGGCGCCCTTGGGAATCACCAGGACATGGACCGGCGCCGCCGGATTGATGTCGTGGAAGGCCAGCGTGTGGTCGTCCTCGTAGACCTTCTTGCAGGGGATCTCGCCCCGCAGGATCCGGGCGAAGATGTTGTTGGGATCGTAGGCCATCGGTCTCTCCTACTGCTTCCGCGCCTTCTTTTCGGCGATGCCCGAGATGCCGCTGCGCCGCTCCAGCTCCGCCCAGATGTCGGCCGGTGCCAGGCCGCATTCGGCCCACAGCACCAGCAGGTGGTAGATCAGGTCGGCGCTTTCGCCGACCACCGCCGCACGGTCCTGCGCCAGCGCCGCGACGACGGTCTCCACCGCCTCCTCGCCGACCTTCTGGGCGATCTTGGGACGGCCCTTGGCGAACAGCTTGGCGGTGTACGAGGTTTCCGGATCGGCGCCGCGGCGGCCGGCGATCACGGCGAACAGGTCGTCGAGTACCATCGCTTTTCCCTTTACACCGGGCGCACCGGAACGCCGGCGGCGGCCATGTGGGCCTTGGCCTCGGCGATCGAAAAGGTGCCGAAATGAAAGATCGAGGCGGCCAGGACCGCGGTGGCGTGACCCTCGACGATGCCGTCGACCAGGTGGTCCAGCGTGCCGACGCCGCCCGAGGCGATCACCGGCACCCCGACCGCGTCGGCCACCGCGCGAGTCAGTTCGAGATCGAAACCCTGCTTGGTGCCGTCCCGGTCCATCGAGGTCAGCAGGATCTCGCCGGCGCCGAAGCCGGTCATCCGCTGGGCCCAGGCCACCGCGTCGATGCCGGTGGGGTTGCGCCCGCCATGGGTGAAGATTTCGAAGCGGCCGGGAGCCACCCGCTTGGCGTCGATGGCCACGACGATGCACTGGCTGCCGAACTTCTCGGCCGCTTCGCGCACGAATTCGGGGCGGTGCACCGCGGCGGTGTTGATGCTGACCTTGTCGGCCCCCGCCAGCAGCAGCTTGCGGATGTCCTCGACGACGCGCACGCCGCCGCCCACCGTCAGCGGCATGAAGCACTGCTCGGCGGTGCGGCCGACCACGTCGTAGATGGTGTCGCGGTTCTCGTGGCTGGCGGTGATGTCGAGGAAGGTCAGTTCATCGGCGCCGGCGCGGTCGTAGACCTTGGCCTGCTCGACCGGATCGCCGGCATCGACCAGGTCGACGAAGTTGACCCCCTTGACCACCCGCCCGTCCTTGACGTCGAGGCAGGGGATGATGCGCATCTTCAGCATGGCCGCGTCCTCAGCACCGCCAGCGCCTGGGCCAGGTCGATGCGGCCGTCGTAGAGCGCCCGGCCCGAGATCACTCCGGCGATACCCGCCCCGCAATCCCGAAGCGCCTTCAGGTCGTCCAGCGACGACACCCCGCCCGAGGCGATGATCGGAGTCTGCACCGCTTTGGCCAGCGCCGCGGTCGCCGTCACGTTGGGGCCGCTGAGGACGCCGTCGCGGTCGATGTCGGTGTAGATGATGGCGGAGACTCCGACGTCCTCGAAGACCATCGCCAGTTCGAGGGCGGTGACGTCCGAAGTCTCGGCCCAGCCCTCGACCGCCACCCGGCCGCCCTTGGCGTCGATGCCGACCGCCACCCGTCCGGGGAAGCGGCGGCAGGCGTCCTTGACCATCTGCGGGTCCTTGAGCGCCGCGGTGCCGAGGATGACCCGGCGCACGCCGCGCTCGAGCCAGGCGGTGATGGTGGCGAGATCGCGGATGCCGCCGCCCAGCTGCACCGGCAGATCGACCGCCAGCAGGATGGCCTCGACCGCGGCGGCGTTGACCGGGCGGCCGGCGAAGGCGCCGTTGAGGTCGACCACGTGGATCCACTCCGCCCCCGCCGCGGCGAAGGCGCGGGCCTGGGCCGCGGGGTCGGGGTTGAATACCGTCGCCGTATCCATCAGCCCCAGCTGGAGCCGGACGCAGGCGCCGTCCTTGAGGTCGATGGCGGGGTACAGGATCATGGCGCCCACCTGAGGAAATTGGCGATCACCCGCAGCCCCGTCGCCTGGCTCTTTTCCGGGTGGAACTGGGTGCCGGCGATGTTGTCGCGGCCGATCAGCGCGGCGATCGGCCCGCCGTAATCGACCCGTGCCAGCAGATGGGTGCGATCGGCGCAGGCGAAGCGATAGGAATGGACGAAATAGGCATGCGGGTTTTCCGGCAGGTCGTCCAGCAGCGGATGGCCGCCGGGCACCCAGGCCAGTTCGTTCCACCCCATGTGCGGGACCTTGAGGCCGGGATCGGCGGGGGTGATGGGCAGCACCTCGCCCGGGATCCAGCCGAGGCCGGCATGGGTTCCGTGCTCGCGCCCGGTGGTGGCCAGCAGCTGCATGCCGACGCAGATCCCCAGGAACGGCCGGCGCCGGGCCAGCACCGCGTCCTCCAGCGCCGCCACCATGCCGGGCAGGCGGTCGAGCCCCGCCTTGCAATCGGCGAAGGCGCCGACCCCGGGCAGGACGATGCGGTCGGCCGCCGCCACCGTCGCGGCATCGGCGGTGACCGCGACCCGGGCGCCGAGGCCCTGCTCGGCCACCACCCGCTCGAACGCCTTGGCGGCGGAGCGCAGGTTGCCCGAGCCGTAATCGACGATGGCGACCAGCATGTCAGAGCACGCCCTTGGTCGAGGGCACGGCATCGGCCTTGCGCGGATCGATCTCGATCGCCTGGCGCAGGGCGCGGGCCAATGCCTTGAAGCAGCTCTCGACGATGTGGTGGCTGTTGTCGCCATAGAGGTTTTCGACGTGGAGCGTGGCGCCGGCGGCCTGGGCGAAGGCCTGGAACCATTCCTTGAACAGCTCGGTGTCCATCGTCCCCACCTTGTCGCGGGGAAACGACACCTTCCACACCAGATAGGGCCGGTTCGACAGGTCGAGGGCGACGCGGCTCAGGGTCTCGTCCATCGGCACCAGGGCGGAACCGAAGCGGCAAATCCCCTTGCGCTCGCCCAACGCGGCGGCGACCGCCTGGCCGATGGCGATGGCGCTGTCCTCGGCGGTGTGGTGGAAGTCGATGTGGAGATCGCCCTGGGCCTCGACCTCGAGGTCGACCAGCGAATGGCGCGACAGCTGCTCGAGCATGTGGTCGAGGAAGCCGATGCCGGTCTTGACCGCATAATTGCCGTCGCCATCCAGGTTCACGGCGACGCGGATGCGGGTCTCGGTGGTATTGCGCTCGATGCTGGCCTTGCGCATGGCGGACTCCGGGGGTGGGATGCCCCCTAACTAGCAGGAATGGGGTGGGCACGCCAGAGGACAAGAGCCCCGCCTCTCGACCTTCGGCCATGCGCCCCTTATCTCTTCCGGCCGTGGAATGCGCCGCCGCCTCTGCTATGATCCGCCCGCCCCTTTCCCGCCGGAAGCCCTCCCGATGACCGAGACCATTCCCACCTGGCACGGCACCACCATTCTTTCCGTCCGCAAGCAGGGCCGCGTCGTCGTCGCCGGCGACGGCCAGGTGTCGCTCGGCCAGACCGTGATCAAGGCCAACGCCCGCAAAGTGCGCCGGGTCGGCGGCGGCGCCATCCTGGTCGGCTTCGCCGGCGCCACCGCCGACGCCTTCACCCTGCTGGAGCGCCTGGAGGGCAAGCTGGAGAAGCATCCCGGCCAATTGACCCGGGCCTGCGTCGAACTGGCCAAGGACTGGCGCACCGACCGCTATTTGCGCAAGCTCGAGGCGATGATGGCGGTGGCCGACAAGGACGTGTCGCTGGTGCTGACCGGCCAGGGCGACGTGCTGGAGCCGGAGGACGGCATCATCGGCATCGGCTCGGGCGGAAACTATGCCTTGGCGGCGGCCCGCGCGCTGATCGACATCGACGGCCTGGACGCCGAGGCGATCGCGCGCAAGGCAATGGCCATCGCCGCCGAGATCTGCGTTTACACCAACACCAACATCGTGGTGGAGAGCCTGTAGATGACCGCCTTCAGCCCGCGCGAGATCGTCTCGGAACTCGACCGCTACATCGTCGGCCAGCACGACGCCAAGCGCGCCGTCGCCATCGCGCTCAGGAACCGCTGGCGCCGCCAGCAGCTCCCCGACGCCCTCAAGGAGGAGGTGCTGCCCAAGAACATCCTGATGATCGGGCCCACCGGCGTCGGCAAGACCGAGATCGCGCGCCGCCTCGCCCGCCTGGCCCAGGCGCCGTTCATCAAGGTCGAGGCCACCAAGTTCACCGAGGTCGGCTATGTCGGCCGCGACGTCGAGCAGATCGTGCGCGACCTGACCGAGATCGCCATCGGCATGAACCGCGAGCGCCTGCGCAAGCAGGTCGCCGCCAAGGCCGAGATCGCCGCCGAGGAACGCCTGCTGGACGCGCTGGTGGGCGAGACCGCCTCGGCCGACACCCGGCAGAAATTCCGCAAGATGCTGCGCGAGGGCACCCTCGACGACAAGGAGGTCGAGATCCAGGTCGCCGAGGCCGCCGGCCTCAACCTGCCCACCTTCGACATCCCCGGCATGCCCGGCGCCCAGATGGGCATGCTCAACATTTCCGACATGCTGGGCAAGGCCTTCGGCGGCGGCCGCACCAAGCCCCGCAAGATGACGGTCAAGGAAGCCGCCGCCCTGCTGGCCGGCGAGGAATCGGACAAGCTTCTCGACCAGGACACCGTGGTCAAGGAGGCGATCTGGTCGGTCGAAAACAACGGTATCGTCTTCATCGACGAGATCGACAAGATCTGCGCCCGCTCGTCCGAGCATCACATCACCGGCGACGTCAGCCGCGAAGGCGTGCAGCGCGACCTGCTGCCGCTGATCGAGGGGACCACCGTCGCCACCAAGCACGGCAACGTCAAGACCGACCACGTGCTGTTCATCGCCTCGGGCGCCTTCCACCTGGCCAAGCCGTCCGACCTGCTGCCGGAATTGCAGGGCCGCCTGCCCATCCGGGTGGAACTTCAGGCGCTGACCCGCGACGACCTCGTGCGCATCCTCACCGAGCCCGAAGCCAGCCTGATCAAGCAATACAAGGCGCTGCTGGCCACCGAGGAGGTCGATCTCGACTTCACCGACGAGGCCATCGGCGCCATCGCCGACCTGGCCGCCGAGATCAACGGCAGCGTCGAGAACATCGGCGCGCGGCGCCTGCAGACGGTGATGGAGCGGCTGCTCGACGAAATCAGCTTCTCCGCCCCCGACCAGCCGCCCGGCACCAAGGTCGTCATCACCCCCGAGATGGTCGCGGAAAAAGTCGGCGAACTGGCCAAGAAGGCCGACCTGGCGAAATATATCCTGTAGTCGTTCCGTCGTCGCGATCGGGCCGCAGTCGATAAAGTTGAACTTTTTCCCGGTGACAATGAACCGGCAGTTCCGCGGTCATGCCGGCGGCATCGGCCGCGGTAAACGTTTCGTTCATCTAAATGCTTGGACCTTTCGCCTTGGGCTGTATTACCATCCGGTGTAGCCAGCCGCGCGAAGGGGTACGGAATTGCCGAGTCGGCCGATGACCTTTGCCCGGGTGCTGTTCGTGCTGGCCGGGTTTCTCACCCTTTCCGCCTGCGCCACTCCATGGCAGGTGGCCGAGGTGCAGGATATCAAGACCGCCGTCGCCACCGGCGGCACCGCCTTCACCCGGGCGCTGCTGGACGGCTACAAGGAACAGGCCCGCGTCGAATCGGAGGTCGAGTTCGAGTGGCGGCATGCCGTCATCTTCGCCCGCAAGGGCGCCCGCGCCGCCACGGGCGAGCCGGTCCCGCCCGAGGACCCCAGCCGGTGGGACATTCCCGCCCCGGCGCTGCCCGCGCTGGCCGAGGCCTACGCCCGCCTGATGGCGGATTTCGCCGACGGCGCCCGCGAGCGGGTCCCGGCGCTTGCCGCCAAGGCCCAGGTGTCGTTCGATTGCTGGCTCGAGGAGGAATGGGAGGGAGATTCCGACACCGAATGCCGGGACGCCTTCCACGCCGCCGAGGCCGGACTGAAGCCCCCCGCCCCGCCAACGCCGGCGGCGGCCGATCCGGCGCGGACCTTCGTCGTCTACTTCGACTTCGACAAGACCGCGGTCACCGCCCAGGCCAAGGCCATCATCGCCGCCGCCGCCCGGTCCGGGGACGACCGCCATGCCCGGGTGATCCATGTCTCCGGCTTCACCGACACCGTCGGCACCAGGCGCTACAACCACAAGCTCTCGATCAAGCGTGCCCAGGCGGTGGCCAAGGCATTGGCCGAGGCGGGAATCGCGCCGGCCATGCTCGATGTCCGCGGCTACGGCAAGAGCCGGCCGGCGGTGCCGACCGGGGACAACATCCGGGAACCCAGGAACCGCCGCGTCGAAATCGTCATCGACAGCGGCCGGGCCGCGGCGACGCCGGACAAGGTGTCGCATGGGTCGTCGGAGGAAGCAGCTCCCGCCACCGGCGCCGACGTCGGTGCCGGTGGCGGCGAAATCGGCAAAGACGTCGTCGATCGCCATATCTTGCCCCGCCGGTTCGACCCCGGAGGGACGATTTCCTATTTGGCGGGCTTTGGCGGCGGCGGGCACGGCTGATCGCCGCAGCGGAACGGGGGCGGCGGCGGGTCCACCACTTGCGGCGGACCTCCCGGCGGCCAGCAGGGAGGCTCGTTCGGATGCCCGCACGGCCACGGCGGCGGGATGGGGTCGACAACCGTCCCGGGGGGCTGGATCGTCTGCGCCGCCGCGACGGACACGCCCAACGCCATGCCGCCCGCCAGCACCTGCAGCAGGTGCCGCTTGACCCTGGCGCGCACGCTGTCGCGAAGAATTTCCGGATCGTCGGTCATCATTCCCTCCGTTCGCCGCGTCATCGTATCGGCGCCGTGATGCGATGGTGGCGGCAGCGCATTCCGACGCCCGCCTGGACCTGCTCCTCCAGCCGTGCCGCGCCGTCGAGGACGATCCGGCCGGTGAGGTCCAGCCGGGGCCGCAGATCCTGGGCGAAGACCGTGGACTCCCCGCCGCGCCGAACGAAGGCGATGATCTCACGCATTCCCCGCACCGAGTCCAGGACCAATGTCCGGCTCAGCCGCCGGGCTTCGTCCAGCCACCCCGGGTCGAACCGTCCGGGGTGGAAGTGGCGCGCGACTTCAACGTCGAAGCGCGTGCTCGCCAGCCGGTTGGCTGCGGCGTCGTCACCGAAATTGCGGTCATAGAAGCACGTCATGGCCAGGTCGAAGACCCGCTGCATGGCGTCGGAGGCCAGGGTGTAGTCCCAGCCCATCCAGTCGCCCCGGCACCGTCCCTCCCGGCGCATACGGGCCAGAAGCGGCGTGCCCGCGTAAAGTTCCACCCGCCCGAAATTGTGGGGAGTCTCGGCGAAGGTTTCCATGAAGGCGAGATTGGTTTCCAGCGCGTCGAAATCCGTATCGGGATCCCATAGCAGCAGGTTGAAGCAGACGAACACCCCCAGTTCGGACAGCACCCGCATGGCCTGATGGTTCTGTTCGCGCCGCACCCCGCGGCGCAGCGTGGCAAGGCCCTGCGCCGAGTCGTTCTCGATGCCGAGGAACACGCGCACCAGTCCGAGGCGGTCGCGCAGGGCCGCGAAGATTTCCGCTGTCACGTCGTTGGGGCGCGCCTTGACCACCGAGGCGATGCGGCCCACCCCGCGCCGCTCCAGGGCCTGGGCGAGCGCGTCGATTCGCGCCAACGCCGGCTCATGGCCGGGCGGCAGGAAGTTGTCGTCGTGGAGGATGAAAATCCGGATGCCGTCGCGATGGTACAGGCGGGCGATCTCGTCCGCCACCGCGTCCGTCCTTCGCTGGCGCCACCGAGGGCCGCCGCCGGCGCGTTCGTGCCAGGCGGCGATGCAGCAGAAGGCGCAATTCGCGTAGCAGCCGCGCCCGGCGACCAGAGTGGCGATCGGCTGGCCCAGGCATTGGGCGGGAATGCCGCGCCGGTCGGGTTCCGGCAGGGCGTCGATATCCGGGCGCGGCCTCGGCGGCGTGGCGAAGGGCTGGCCGTCCGGTCGCGGCAACGACAGTCCCGCGACCGTGTCCAGGGACCTGCCGCCGGCCAGGGCGGCGACCAGTTCGACGATGGTGTGCTCGGCCTCGCCCAGGCACAGGGAGTCGAATTCGGGAAAGGCCCCCAGGATGTCGCTCCATTGGAACGTGGCGAAATGGCCGCCGGCGGTGATGTGGCCGCCATAGCCGGATTCGCGCAGCGCCACGGCCAGTGCCAGCACGTCGTGGGCACGCCATTGGAAGGCCAGCGACAGGGCGACCACCCGCGGCCCCTGCGCCGACACCAGGTCGCGCAGCGACGGCAACTGGGCGCTCGAATCGAACGGCGCGATCGCGGCGGAAACACCGGCCGCGGTGAGCGCGGCAGCGATATAGCGCAGCCCGAGGTTCTCTTCGATCTCGGGGCCGATCAAAAGAACCTCGGGCGGCGCGGTCTTCATCGGGCGGCGCTTGGAGCCGGTTGGGCGGCCACGGGTTTGGGCTCCTGGCTGACTACCGGAACCGGAACCGGGTGGATCGTCGGCGTGAGATTCAGGGTCAAGGGAGGATTGGCCGACAGGCATCCGCCGACGGGGCATGGCGAAGCCGGCTGCGGCTGGATTCCCAACTGCGAGCCGATGATGCCGACGTTCTGGGCGGCGGCCGGAACGACGGTGGCGAACAGCAGGACGGCGGCGATGGCGGACGATTTCATGGCGATCTCCCGTGCTTTTCACATCCGACGGACATGCCAGGGTTATTCCCACGGAATAGCCACCCTCGCTTGAATGTGACCGGTATCGCCCGGATCGACAACACCCGCCCAGCTTCCGGGTCCGGCGCCGCGCTTTATCCCCGCGGTCGTTCGGCGTAGGGTGACAGTGTGCCGGACACGCTTTTCTGTTATCCGGGTCCTGCCGGTTATCCGAGGATGGTTGGGGAAAGCGATGAGATACGGCCGATTCGCGCTATTTCTTCTGGCGTCGACCTTGCCCGCGCAGCCCGTGATGGCGCAAAGCGCGTGCGCCCAGCTCGGCGTGAATTGCAGTCACCCCAATATTCAGCAGCGCCCATCTGGCCCCAGCCCTGCCGTTCTCTCTCCCGATTCTCCCTATTTCAACCAGCATCCCGGCGCGGTGAACACCAATCGGGATCCCGAGCGGCAACAGGAACCCGACAAGCCGGCCTGCCACAGCAGCCAGGAACACTGTGACGCCGGCGAATACAATTATGAGGAAGGCCCCTCCATTCTCGAATTAAAGAGGAAAGAACAGGCAGAGCGGGAACTCAATGATCGGATAGCGCGGGGATTCGCGCTGGTGCAGCAGGGCTGGAAACTGGAACAGGACGCCCCGAATAGCTCATCCGGGAACGGGCCTTATAATGAGGCGCTGGCGTTTTACGACGCGGCCATCGCGCTCCACCCCTGGCCGAACTGGATCCTCCAGCGTTGCCGCTTGCTGACGCTGGTTCGTCGTGACGACGAGGCTTTGGCCGATGCGCAACGTGTGATTGATACAGACGATGTTCCGGCGGAGGTCGAATCGGCGAAGGCTTTTAAGGAACGTCTACTGAGGGATGTGCGTGAGCGCATGTACCAGGCGAAAGTCTGGTCGACGGCCGTCAGGGGATTGTCGATCCAGGAACCGCCCACCCCGTGGATCGAGGGCAAGTCGTGGACAGGAAAAATATCCTCGGAAGGCACGTTCACGATAACCGCCAGCGACGGGCATGTGGTAACGCAGAACAACCCCGAACAGGTGGCGTCGATTTCCTTGGCGAACGCACACGTCACCACGGGGAGTAAAGGGGCTGTTCACTTCCTCCTGCCGGACGATACGGTTTTCAGCCTCGGCCCGGATTCCGACATGGTCCTGGACACATTCGTCTATGACCCGAGAACCCCCTCGGCCCCGGCGATTGCCATCAAGATCGTCACAGGGGTATTCCGCTGGTTGACCGGCGAGATCATCAAGCACCAGAATGTAAAGATTGTTTTCCCGGCTGGATCCCTCGGCATACGTGGCACGGAGTTTGTGGTTTACTCTGGCGTCAATCGCAACGACACGCAATTCACGGAAATGAACAGGGACGGTTTCATTGTTCTTTACTCTGGCCAACTCGTCATATCGCCGGATTATGTGGCGGAACCGGCGAAATCAACGCTAACTCTCAATGAGGGGTATTACAACGATTTCGATGGTGGCGTTGTCGACATGACCTATGGTCCATTCAAGTGCTCCGACCCGGAATGCTCCGACGCCTTCCGAATAAGGGGGGCACCAAGCGATATACCGTAATGGCGTCCGAATACACCTTCATTCATTCCCCCCCGCTTGATCCGCCGTGGTCGAGCATGATGCCGGTTGTGCTGGGTGAGCAAAACGCGAAGGGCCTATACATCCTGGTGGAGAAGAACGGCCAGCCGTGGGGCGTCTTTGCGCTGGGCTCGGGTAATCGCGGTGAATGCTGGTTCGGCGTTGACGCTATCTGCTGGGACGGGATGATTGTCATCGGTTTTGCCGAACGGATCTATGTGGTCAATCCCTGCGGAGTGTTCGTGAACAGCATCGATCTGGATGAATACTTTTGCGCGTTCGCCCACAGTCGGGACTGGCTTTTGGTGGCCACGGGCGCTTGCGTTCTGCGTATTGGCCAGAACGGGCAAATCCTTTGGCAAAGCCGGCGCCTGGCGATCGATGGGATCGTCATCGAGGGAGTCGAGGACGGCCGCATATCGGGAGCGGGCGAATGGGATCCCCCCGGGGGATGGCGGGAATTTTCCCTCACGCTTGCCGACGGAACCCAACGGACAAAGGACAACAGCGCCGGCTGACGGGTTGTCGGCTTGTGGAGGATCGCGATGGCATTGTGGGAGTTCTCCCTGGCGTTCGACGACGGCACGGTCCTGGGCCAGACCGTCCTCGCCGAAGGGGCCGACGAAGCCGGTGCGGCGCCCGCAGCCCTCATCGTGGTCGGCGACCACCCGGGTCTGGTCCTGATAAGGCCAGGCCGGGCCGTGGCTGCCGACGTCGCGGCGCGATGGCATGAGGTTCTTGGCGATGCCCTGCCGGAAATCGTCCCCGATACGGGCCGGCTGGCGCTGTACGCCCGTGGCATCAAGGACACGTCCAACGTTCACCAACACGCCACGGCGGCGCCGCGGCGCTTCCGGGTCAATGCCATGCTGGCTCTCGGCCTCGGCACCATCATCGTCGGTTTGGTGGCCGTCGTACTGTGGAGCCGGATAGCGCCATAGCGCCGGCATGGATGGGGTGGCGGGGGTAAAAAGCGAATGGCCGGACCCTGCGGCCCGGCCTGTCCGATTTGGCTCTTGATCGATTCTCGAACAGCCGCCGCCATTCAGGCGAATCCCAGGAACAGCGCCAACGCCCGGTTCACCGCGACCATGGTGGCATCGTCGATCCTGCCGTATGGCTCTCCCGCCTTTTCCCGTGGCACCGTAACCGATTTATCGACCATGATTTGCGACACCTCGGTCAAACCGTTATCCGGCGTTGGTTCAACGGCGATCCGGAACAGGGGAGCCTCCACGATATCGCCGGTGATCGGCAGAATGGTGACCGAGGCATGGTCAGGGAACAAGTCGCTCTGTATCACCAATGCCGGCCGGGGTTTCCCATAGGCTCCCTGCAAGGCAATGGTCACCAGATCACCACGCCTCATTCCGTCCACCCGGTGGTGTCGGCGACGCTCTCGATCCAGTCAAGAACCTCTCGCTCACTTGGATGATCCCGGACGATCTTCGACTGCCGGGCACACTCCTCGGCGAAACCAGGGCGGCGAGTATCAGGCACCCAAATTTGCAGGGGACGCAGACCAGAGGCCCGCAATCCATCCCGGTGAGCCTTCACCCGCTGGGCAATGTGCGATGCCATGACCACCTCCGACCAGTGTTACATGTAACGTGCGCGGGTAGGAGCAATTTTGCAAGGGGCCGGATGATGGCGTCCATCACGCAGCCTTTCGCACCCGGCGGACCTTCGTCGATGGTGAACTTGGCGGCGTCACCGCCGACAGCGACGGGGGTCGCAGTCTCTACGGGGTTCGCCAAGGCGTTCCCGTAGGCGGTGATGGCGATCACCTTGGCCTTGTTCATGTCGGTGTGCCCGGTTGTTCCCCGGTGCAGACAGCCGTTCAGTCTCGGGGGATAATTTTTGGGTGGTGAGGGTGAATAGCAAAGGGGCCGGACCCTGCGGCCCAGCCCTTTGATATTGCTCACTTTTTCAGTGAGATTTTGGAGCGGGCGAAGGGATTCGAACCCTCGACCCCAACCTTGGCAAGGTTGTGGTAATAGGTTTTTCCGAGCGTCCCCGAGATTACCAGAGTTTCCAAACCCGTTGACACGCAAGGCGTTGCGGCCTTACTCTTGGGTTCGGGTCATTACCCGAATTGACCGGGATTTGCGTCCCCGAGCGTCCCCCGAGCGTCCCCGCCGACTTCCCGTAGGCCGGGGACGCCGACCACCAGGAAAAAACCCGCCATGCCCAAGATTACGAAGCGGTTCGTGGATGGTCTGACAGCCGACCCAGCGCGCGAACTGTCCTTCATGGATGATGGCGTGCGCGGCTTCGGCGTGCGGGTCAAGCCGACTGGCGTTGCGTCCTACTTCGTCCGCTACAAGGTGGCGGACGGTACCGAGCGGCGCATGGTGCTGGGCAAGGTTGGCACGTTGACGCCAGACGAAGCCCGCAAGCTGGCGCGCGACAAGCTGGCCGCTGTTGCCGGTGGTGCCGACCCGAGCGGGGAGCGGCACGAAGCGCGCCAAGCAATGACCATCGCGGAGCTAGCCGACTGGTATTTGGACGCTGCTGGCAAGGGCGCAATCATTGGCCGGCGGGGCGAGCGGATCAAGGCGTCAACGCTGGCGATGGACAAGAGCCGGATCGAAACGCACCTCAAGCCGTTGATCGGACGGAAGCGGGCCGACACCCTGACCGATACCGACGTTTCCCGCTTTCAACGCGACATCGCTGCCGGCAAGACCGCGAAGGCGCGCCAGGGCCGGGGCGGAGCGGCCACGGGCGGGGAAGGCGTGGCCGCGCGCACGGTGCGGATGCTGGCCGCCATCCTCGAACATGCCCGGCGGGAGAAGCTGGTCAAAGCCAACCCGGCCCATGGCGTGCGGCTGTTGGCCGAAGGGACGAAGGACCGGCGGCTGTCCGAGGACGAAATCCAGGCGCTTGGGCAGGCAATCCGGGATGGCGAGACGCGCGGGGAAAGCCGGGCCGCCCTTGCCGCCATCCGGTTCCTGCTGATGACCGGGTTTCGCCGCATGGAAGCGCTGGCGTTGACTGGCGATGCCGTAGACACCAAGGGCCGGTGTATCCGATTGGCCGATTCCAAGAGCGGCTTACAGGTGCGCGCGGTTGGTGCCGCCGCGCTGGCCGTGCTGGAGTCCCTGCCTCATGCCGGCTTTGTGTTCCCGGCCGCGCGCGGCGAAGGTCACTTCGTCGGGCTTCCCAAGGTGCTGGACCGGCTTTGCGCGGCAGCCGGGATTGAGGGCGCCAGCGTCCACACCCTCCGGCATACGTTCGCCAGCGTAGCTGCCGACGAAGGTTTCAGCGAAATGACGATTGCCGCCCTGTTGGGCCATGCGCGCCGGGGAGTGACGCAGAGATATGCCAAAGTTGACAGGGCCGCTGTATTGGCAGCTGACACGACCGCATCGCGTATTGCCGCTGCATTGGATGGTAGTGAGGCCGTATCAGGCGTGGTTATCCAATTACATGCGAAGTAATCGCCTTATTGACCGTGGTGGCTAATAGCACCTTTCGGTCCGTCGAAAATCACAGGTTGCATTTTTCCCTTGCCAACCCTGTCGGATGCCCTATGTTCGCCTCAGTCACACACCGGCAACCGCCGGTCACACTGAGGAGATACGAGCAATGCGTAACCTGACCCCCGCCGAGTTCTCGGAGATGCTCCGTACGGACTACGGTGTCAAACGGACAGTCGATACCCTCGCAAAGATTCGATGCGTCACCAGTAACGGCCCGCAGTTTATTAAAGCTGGCCGGTCTGTGCTCTATCCTGAAGACATGGGGCGCGAGTGGGCAGAGTCGCTACTGTCGGCTCCGATGCGTTCGACCAGCGAGGCCGCATGATGCCCGGCCAGTGCGCGACGTGCGCCGCCTACGTGCTGACGGAGGCCGACCATGAACGCATTAGCGCCTGAAAACGGAAAAGGGGGCGCTACGAACGCCCCCGATCCGATATGCGTATTGACTAGGGTGGACAATAGCGCGGCGGCGGCGGCGGATCAAGCCGTTCCGATGGATGGCGTCGTCGCCAGCCTGGCAATTATGTCCGCCGCCGCCGGTATCCCCGTATTCTCATGCAACCCAGCCCTGAATAAGGAAGATGGGGCCAAGAAGCCATACACCCCCCACGGCTTCAAGGACGCCACCACGGACCTATTCGCCGTCTACGAAATGTGGCGGCAGCATCCCACGGCGATGATCGGATGCCCCACGGGTGCGGCGAGCGGCCTGGTGGTGCTGGACGTTGACGTGGACCCCGAGAGGGGGATCGACGGCCCGGCAAGCCTCGCCGCGCTCGAAGCTGCCCACTCTCCGCTTCCGCCGACACGCATGATCCGAACGCCCCGAGGCGGGGTGCATTACGTCTACCGCTGGCCGGGCATCCCGGTGAAATGTTCGGCCGGGACCCTCGGTTCCGGCTTGGACATTCGCGGCGACGGTGGCTACATCATACTGCCCGGTTCCCGCCGGGCCGATGGTGCAGAATATTCGGTTATTCGGGACATCGATCCCGCCCCCATGCCGCAATGGTTGCTGGACAAGATAGCCGCAAGCCGCCCGTCCCGCCCGCTTACGACAGATGACCCGATCCCCGAGGGGGGCCGGAATGATGAATTGACTAGGCAGGCTGGCGCGCTGCGGCGGGTTGGCATGTCGCCTGAGCACATCCTTGCCACGCTGCGGACGATCAATACCGAACGCTGCGTCGAGCCTTTGGACGATGACGAGGTTGAACGTATCGCCCGCAGCGTCGGCCGGTATGAACCTCAGGCGCTCCCGGAAGGCGACAACGCGGAGATAGCCCGGCTGGCCGCGCTGCCGGTGCTAGCCTATGAGCAGGCGCGCAAGGCCGTGGCTGAGCGCCTGGGAATGCGCGTGTCGGTCCTCGACAACCTGGTGGCTGCGCAGCGCACACCCGCTGCCGCCGCCAGCGGACAGGGGCAGGCCCTCGACCTCCCGTCGCCGGACCCATGGCCGGAGCCGGTGGACGGCGCCCGCCTGCTGACCGACCTGACGGCCGCTATCAGCAGGTACGTCGTCATGGAGCATGGCGCCGCCGATGCAGTTGCCATGTGGGTAATGCACGCCCATGCTCTCGACGCGGCGCAGATATCGCCTAGGCTGGCGGTAACATCGCCCGAAAAACGTTGTGGAAAAACACTGACGCTGGACGTTATCACCCGCCTAGTACCTCGCCCGCTGTCAACAAGTAACACCACATCGGCAGCAATATTCCGCACGGTGGAGGCAGCGAATCCGACGCTGATTATCGACGAGGCGGACACGTTTATTTCAGACGATGAGGAAATGCGTGGCATCTTGAACTCTGGACATCGCCGCTCTGCCGCATGGGTGCTGCGTCTGGTGGGCGATGACCATGAGCCCCGGCGGTTCTCGACGTGGGCGGCAACCGTCATCGCCATGATCGGCAGCCTTCCCGACACGTTGGAGGATCGGTCGGTATCCGTCCGGCTGCGGCGCCGCAGGCCAGACGAGACGGTGACGCCATTCCGGCTGGACCGCACCGCCGACCTTGACCGGCTGGCATCGATGGCGGCCCGGTGGGCAGCCGACCACCTCGACGACCTCCGGCGCGCGGACCCGGACATGCCGCCGGCCCTGGTCAATCGCGCGGCCGATAATTGGCGCCCACTCCTCGCTATCGCCGACGCGGCCGGAGGGGCATGGCCGTTCCGCGCTCGCTCCGTTGCCGAGGCGGCGGTTGCCGGCGCTGGTGGCGATGCTCAATCGGCCAAGATCATGGTCCTCGACGACATCCGCGCGGCCTTTGAGGACCGCGCCACCGACCGTCTGCGCTCTGCCGACCTAGTGTCCGCGCTGGTCGCCATGGAGGGCCGCCCGTGGGCGGAATGGAGGAAAGGAAAGCCGCTGACACAGAACTCTCTCGCCCGGTTGCTGGACCCATTCCGGATTGCGCCCGGCACTATCCGCATGGGGCCAATAACCGCCAAGGGCTACATGCGCGACCAGTTCGCCGACGCATGGGGGCGCTACCTCTCCGATACCCCCCCGCCCGATCCGTCACACCGTCACACGCCGCAGGATTGCTAGGGTTTTGGCGATTTTGAACCGTAACGCCATCCGTCACATGGCGGCGGCTGTTACGGTTCAAAGCGTCACATGGCAATGGTTGTTACGGTTGGTGGAGGGCGAACCCCCAATGTTTCTGCGGGTTGTGACGGTGTTACGGTTGGAACACCCCTGCCATGGGGGATGGAGCGCCCCGATCATCCCCAGACCCCAGGCTCGTCCCGCCCGGTGGCGACTCTGTGGCAGGCGCCATCGTCGTTGTGCTGGCCGTGACCGTCACGCTATCCGATCACGGCACCATTACAAGATACCGTCCAGTGGCGTCCTCACAATTTCAACAGCAGGGGGTGCATCATCCCGCGGCCCACCGTCCACACATGGCTGCACCGGCTGTGACGGGTTGGCATCAGGCGCGCGGCGATTCGAGCGGGAAGACGCGACATTGTTCAAGACCAGCACATCATTTTCGTCGAGATGGGGTTCATGGATCACCTTGACCAAGCGATCACCTTGACGGCGCATTTCTCCGATTATGGTTCCGGTGGCGGACATGGACGCGCCGATCAGAACGAGGCATATGCCCCCAAGCCGGTGTTACCTCCAGCATTCCGATGCCCTGGATGATGATGCCGACGACAATGAGAAATTCTGGCATTGGGATTATTCCTTGTCGGCATCGGCGAGTCGTTCTGTAAAGACGGCAGTTTATGATGCATGCTTCATGGCTTATCACTTCACCTGAATTTTGCCGCTAGCGGAGTATATTGACAAAGGTTCTCCAGACATCTGCTCCGTTGAGTCTCCATTTGATGTTGCGGTCAACTCTGCGCTGCAGAACCTGCATACTTTGGCTGCCTTCTTGATCGTCTCGGCGCAGCGCGGACAGACTTTCTCAAGTTCGACTGGCCGCGAAAAATCGAAATTGCAGGCGCTACATATGACGGCCGTTTCAGAAACCACCTTTTTGCAGGATGGGCACCTTTTGAACTCGTCCCGCTCCGGCCCTGGCTTGCCCTTCGCTAGAAGAACGATGACCATCAACAATGGAGACAATAGCATTGCCATCAAAAACCAGCTAAAGCCACTGCGTCCCCATGACGCAGCAATCACGCCGACGACGGCAGAAAACAGCAACCATCCGACAAATATCTCCATTTCGCGCCTCTTTATTTTCACCCGCCCTTGACGAACTCCCCCCCCGGCCGGGGATAGGCCCGGCTTGAAATATTACGACTTCTTGTTTTTCTTGATGAGAAACGCGCGCATTTTTTCTACGCACGCCTTGACTGTATCTCCCTCGGCACATTCGGCCGCTTCTTCTTTGCACTTTTGTTCTTTATCGTTCACGATGCACTCGTAATAACGGCTACAGTCGCCATATCGGTCACCTTTCGCCATGCAGGAGTTGATATACGTAATCATAGGCTTGTCGTCATGCATTTCCCTAATTCTATGTTCGATGTTAAAGGAGTTTGAAAAGCCAAAATCAAGACGCTCAAAACCTTTTAGCGTTCCCATATCTAGAGCGCCTACATCATCGCAATATTCGATGCCGCCATTCTTAATGTCCTCATATTTTGCTTTGAAGCTAATGGAGTTGCGTATTCCAGAAATGTGCTTCCATTCCCCTTCGCTTTTGAAGAAGACATCTCCATTAATGGAATGCCCTGCGTAATCGACGAGGCCTCGGATATAAAATGGTTCGTTGGCACCATAGAGTCCCAGCGGAGTTGGCGCAGAATAAGTACCACATATTCTCCATGACTCTATTTTATCATCTTTATTTGTCGGCTTTAGGCCAGCTTCTTTGAAGACTTCCACGCTAGAAACTTTTAATTCCTTAATGTTTACTGATTCTGGAAACTTAAATACTTCCCTAATCGGTTGTTCCAGAATCCTCAAGACATCGGCCCGCGCCCTATCATCCCCCGCTTTTCCGGACGCTATTGACATGGCGTCTGCTCTCGGGTTCTCGGGCGCGCTAGAATTTGCCGCAAAGTCCGGTGAACCGCGATACACTAGCAAAACAACTATCGCAGCAATCCCAATGACTTTCGCCCATTCTAAAAATAGCTTGATCCGTTCGCCCATCCCGTCCCCCTCTCTCTGTCGTCGTCTGTCAATGGGAATGCCCCCACATCGGCAGACATCACCGATCGAACAGGCTCCGCAGCCTCAATCATGCCCCATCGGCACCACTACAAAACCACCGTATCCGTCGCTCCCGCACATGAAGGTGTAGGTCACCTTCTGCCCGGCATTCACGGTGGCAAGATCGACTAGGCGCCTGTCCGGCGCCACCTTCGGGTGGGGATAGACGCGGCTGTCGGTCGCGTTGAGGCCGATCAATGCGCGTAGCTTGTCGGCCGCAGATAGAGCGCAGCCACGCTGAAATTCGGCTTCGGTCGGGAGCGGTAGTGGCGGACGTTGTGCGCAAGCGGCAAGCGTTGAGGCGATAACAACCGCGCATATCAATGGACGGATCATCATGGCGAGTCCTCGCGATTGCATTCCACCAAACGATAGCGCCATTTCCCGATGATGTCTCGTCCATGATCCCCGAAGTGTCCGTACAGGACGATCAGCATACGAGCGCCTCTGGCAACGGTGCCCGTCACGACGGGCCGACCAGCGGCTTTGGGGGGTGGGGGTTTACCTCATCGGGGATGACGGCACCCCATCACCGCATCGGGTGCCATGTATGAACAATTTTCTGCCGATTGAATTCAGTATGATTGTTTTCCGCGGAACCTCAAAGGTTTAGGCTGCCTTCGGCCGTTTGATTGTTTGAATTGAAACGCCGCACCCTGAGACGCGGAATGGCGGGGGGATCGTCGCCGTTCAGATTGCCAAATTGGCGAACTGAAATCGGCCGAACGTTTCGCCGAGGATGGTCGCAGCACGACAATGGTGGTAAAAAGCGAACCCCCGGAGGGGCGCTTCCGCCTGTCCGGGGGCTCTAACTTTGTCGTGAGCGCGTGCCCTTTAGGGCAGAGGGGCTTCACGGCTTCTGGATATGAATGTGGGCGTGCGATGCCGTTCAGTCAAGGTCATTTTCAGTATCAACCTATTGTACTGACCGCTCTAGAACGCACAATATCTGCCGATCGTCTAAGTACATATATAGCTTATGCTGGCTTCGACAAGGAACGTGCGATTCGTCTTTATGTGTGGAACTCCTACGTATCGCAATGTTTTCACCTTCCGCTTCAATCCGTTGAAGTTTCCACTAGAAATACCGTTAACGAATATCTGTCATTTAGATTCGGCACGGGCTGGCCGCAAGATGCCAGATTCTTAAATTTAGTTCCGGAGCGCCGCGATAGAACACAAGATGCTATTCGCAAGGTTACCAAGCGAGTCACAACCGAAGGTCACCCAGTAACTACGGGCCGTGTTGTCGCTGGCCTGCCGTTTGATTTTTGGGTTGGACTATTTACCACGAAGTATGACCGGCCTCTCTGGCAGACGAGCCTACACAATATTTTACCAAATCTGCCGAAGACAGCAAAGAGGCGCGACCTGTACGAGCTTCTTCGTTCGATCAAAGAGCTACGGAACCGGGTTGCCCATTATGAGCCGATCTTTCAACGCGACCTGTCCAAGGAACACACGAACATAATCGCGGCCATCCGGCACCGCTGCACCTATACGGCCGATTGGGTTAGCGCCCATAGCCGCCTTCAACTGGCATTGCGGAGCAAGCCATAACTCTCGGCAAACCCGGTCCGCCGACACCTCTTCCGCGCGGACTCTTCCAGACCAAGAAACAACCGACCTCTTTGCCGATCCGCAGTGCCTGCGGTTTCATTCAGAGCGGGCCGCCAGCCCGTCACGACCTTGATCCGCTGGCCGATGATCCCCCCCCCGCGGCATTTCGATGGTTCGAGCTTACCCAGATTTCCCGCCGCCAGCGTCCCCCGAGCGTCCCCCGAAAAGCGAAAGGCCGGGCTTGCGGCCCGGCCTGTCTCATAATCGCTTGATTTCCCTAAGGAAATTTGGAGCGGGCGAAGGGATTCGAACCCTCGACCCCAACCTTGGCAAGGTTGTGCTCTACCCCTGAGCTACGCCCGCTTCCTGGCGTCCGCGACGGTCTGACCGCGGAGAGGCCGGATGATACGCATTGGGCGGTGCCACGCAAGCATTTTTTCGGGTCATCGCACTGCGCCGGCTCCGGCGCCTTTGCCCTTGCCAGGCCGGCGCCGACGGTCCATCTATTGCTGGTCAAATCCGACAATTCGGGACGGCGAACATGGACCTCATCTTCGGTTCGGGCGGTAAGCCGGCCGGCGGCGGCCCCCCCGCCAAGGATCTCATCAAGGACGGCTCGACCGCCACCTTCGTCGCCGACGTCGTCCAGGCGTCGAGCCAGGTGCCGGTGATCGTCGATTTCTGGGCGCCTTGGTGCGGGCCGTGCAAGCAGCTCACCCCGGCGCTGGAAAAGGCGGTGCGCGAAAGCCGCGGCGCCGTGCGAATGGTCAAGATCAACGTCGACGAGAACCAGGAACTGGCGGCGCAGCTGCGGGTGCAGTCGGTGCCGATGGTCTATGCCTTCAAGGATGGCCGTCCGGTCGACGCCTTTACCGGCGCCCTGCCCGACAACCAGATTCGCAGCTTCATCCAGCGCCTGGCGGCCGGGGCCCAGACGCCGTCGATCGCCGACATCGTCGCCGAGGCCAAGCAGGTCCTGGCCGAGGGCGACGCCGACACCGCCGCCCAAATCTTCCAGCAGGTGCTGGCCGAGGAACCCGGCAATGCGCCGGCCACTGCCGGCCTGCTGCGCTGCCTGATGGCGGTGGGCGACATTGCCGCGGCCAAGCGCCTGCTGCTTCAATTGCCCGAAGACGTCGCCCGCCATGGCGACGTCGCCGCCGTGCGCACCGCCCTGGAGCTTCACGACAGCGCCGCCGCCGCCGGGCCGGCGGCCGAACTGCGCCGCCAGGTCGCCACCGACCCCGCCGACCATCAGGCCCGCTTCGACCTCGCCACCGCCTATTACGCCGGCGGCGAATACGAGGCGGCGGTGGACGAGCTGCTGGAGATCTTTCGCCGCGACCGCGCCTGGAACGACGGGGCGGCACGCAAGCAATTGGTCAAGGTGTTCGACGCCCTCGGCCCCGCCCATCCGTTGACGGCCTCCGGCCGGCGGCGGCTGTCGGCGCTGCTGTTCTCGTGACCGGCAGGCGCCGGCGATGCTGGGCGGCGGACGGAACTGGACATTGCCCGCGTTGGTGCCGGTATTCGCCGTTGCCGGCGCCATCCTGCTGCCCGGCGGCCAGCTGCCGCTGATCGTGTTCGAACCGCGTTACCTGTCCCTGGTCGACGACGCCCTCGGCGCCGGCCGGCTGTTCGGCCTGGTGCAGCCGCATGACGGCGCCGGCGGCGCGGTTTTCGGCCTCCACCCGGTCGGCACCCTCGCCCGCATCGTCGCCTTCGGCGAGACCGGCGACGGCCGCTACCTGATCACCGCGGCCGGCGTGCACCGGTTCCGCCTCGCCGGCGAAGCCGAGCCGCGCTCCGGTTACCGGGTGGTCGACGCCGACTATGCGCCGTTCGTCGGCGACCGCGACGACCGGCCGGTGACGCTCAAGGAACATGATCGCCTGCTGGCCCTGATCCGCGCCCATCTCGGCCACCTCGGCCTGGGCACCGACTTCGACGCGCTGGAAACCCTTTCCCATGGCGAGCTGGCCGACCGCATGGCGATGGCCTGCCCGTTCGCCCCCGAGGAAAAGCAGGTCCTGCTGGAGGCGTCCACCCATGCCGAGCGCTGCCGGCTGATGATCGCCATGATCCAACGCGAGCTGCTGGCCGACGACGGCGGCGGCGGCACCACCATGCACTGAGAGTTTGTGAAAGAATGCCCATTTGGCACGGCCCCGACGGAAAAACGCCAATGTTTTCAATGGGCGTTCTTTCGCAAGTTCGATTGATTTACAAACTCCGAGGAGCCGACAGGCGATGAGCAGCGACCGCATCCCGGGCATCGATCCCAAGCTGATGGAGATACTCGTCTGCCCCGTGTCCAAGGGGCCGCTGCGCTACGATGCCCAGCGCCAGGAGCTGGTCAGCGACAAGGCCGGGCTGGCCTATCCCATCCGCGACGGCATCCCCATCATGCTGCCCGACGAGGCCCGCAGCCTGGATGGCGAGGCGGCGCCCAAATGAACGGCATCCGCCACGCCGCCCGATCCATCGTCGTGCGGCGCGCCGACAACCTGCTGGCGGTCACCTTCGAGGACGGCCGCAGCTTCGAACTGCCGGCCGAGCTGCTGCGGGTCGAAAGCCCGTCGGCCGAGGTCCAGGGCCACGGCCCGTCGGAAAAGCGGCTGGTGGCCGGGCGCAGCCGGGTCGGCATCATCGCGGTCGAGCCGGTCGGCACCTATGCGGTGCGGATCGGCTTCGACGACCTGCACGACACCGGCATCTACACCTGGGACTATCTCTACTGGCTGGGCGAGAACCGGGACGCCGTCTGGACCGCCTATGTCGAGGCGCTGGGCGCCGCCGGCCTGTCGCGCGATCCCGGCTGAGCGGCGTCAGCGCAGGAATCGGGCAAAGCTCCGGGAATGCGCCCATGAAATAGGCAGTGGATCGCGGCGCCGGCTTTTCCAACCGGCGAAGATCGCCGGAGAGCGGCGGCCCGAGCCAATCGGCACGCCGCTTGAAAGGGAAAGTTTGCGGAAAGGTGGCGAGGCGGCTCGTCATCCGACGAAACCGGTGGCTACTCCCCGGCACCGCCGAACCATCAGGCGGGGTCCGCGGCCGTGGAGGGGAGAGCCCATGAAATGCGTGGGGACCAGACGATGAAGCTGATAATGGCCATCATCAAGCCCTTCAAGCTGGACGAAGTGCGCGAGGCGCTGATGCCGCTGGGCGTACAAGGCCTGACCGTGAGTGAGGTCAAGGGCTTCGGCCGGCAAAAAGGGCAAACCGAAATCTATCGCGGCGCCGAATACGTGGTGAACTTTCTGCCCAAGGTGAAGATCGAAGTGGCGGTGAACGACGATATTGCGGACCGGGTGGTGGAAGCCATCCAATCTGCGGCGCGCACCGGCAAGATCGGCGACGGCAAGATCTTCGTCACCGAAATCCAGCAAGTGTTCCGCATCCGCACCGGCGAGGCCAACGCCGAGGCCTTGTGACGGGCAGCCCGAGGGCCGCCCCGATCGGGCTTGGTTCCCAGGTATCCTGACTTATTCCAGTTTTCGAAGCGAAGCCCGAAGGGAAGCCCCCTTCGGGCTTTTGCCGTTTCGTCGTCTTCATACGACGTAGGCGGTGCTTACCATTCATGCAGCGGCCTTTCCGCCTGCCCATTTTTTTGCCATCTTGTTGGCCGGGGACCGCGCCCATTACCGCCGCATCCGTGCATCCCCCAGGGATTCCGCCGAACAGCCCGGTTGGCACGGTTCTTGTTTCTAGAAGGGCGAGCCGGCCGCGCCCAGCCGCCGGCACGAACTCTAGAGCTGAGCCGCTTCGGGGGTAATCATGAGCATTCGATTGAGAAATATCCTATTCAGCGTAGGCCCGGCGCTCGGCCTTACGCTTCTCGCCTCGACGGGCTTCGCCGAGGACGCCGCGGCTCCCGCCGCCGCCGCTGCCGCTGCCGCCACTCCGGCGCTGGATACGGGCGCTACCGCCTGGATGCTGACGTCGACGGCGCTGGTGCTGATGATGACCATCCCCGGCCTCGCGCTGTTCTACGGTGGCATGGTCCGCAAGAAGAACGTGCTCGGCACCTTGATGCAGAGCTTCGCCATCACCTGCGTCGTCACCCTGACCTGGGTGATCCTGACCTACAGCATGGCCTTCACCGGCACCGATCCCTACCTTCCCGGCTGGGACCGCATCCTGCTCGACGGCATGGGCAAGGACGCCGTCACCGGCGGCACCGGCACCCCGGCCTCGCCGGTCATCCCGGAATCGGTCTTCATGATGTTCCAGATGACCTTCGCCATCATCACCCCGGCGCTGATCGCCGGCGCCTTCGCCGACCGCATGAAGTTCTCGGCGATGCTGGCGTTCGTGGTGCTGTGGTCGATCTTCGACTACGCGCCGATCGCACACTGGGTGTGGTCGACCGACGCCTCCGGCAATCCGCTGGGCTTCCTCAACAAGATGGGCGTGCTCGACTTCGCCGGCGGCACCGTGGTGCACATCAACGCCGGTATCGCCGGGTTGATTTCCGCCCTGGTGCTGGGCCCGCGCAAGGGCTATCCGCAGGAAAACATGGCGCCGCACAACCTGACCCTGTCGCTCACCGGCGCCTCGCTGCTGTGGGTCGGCTGGTTCGGCTTCAACGCCGGGTCGGCGGTGGCCGCCGACGGCCGTGCCGGCATGGCGATGACGGTGACCCAGATCGCCACCGCCGCCGCTGCGGTCGCGTGGATGATGGCCGAATGGATCGTCCGCAAGAAGCCTTCGGTGCTCGGCATCATCTCGGGTGCGGTGGCCGGCCTGGTCGCCATCACCCCGGCCTCGGGCTTCGTCGGCCCCAGGGGCGCCATCGTCATCGGCCTGGCCGCCGGCGTGATCTGCTACTGGGCCGCCACCAGCCTTAAGAACGCGCTGAAGTACGACGACTCGCTCGACTGCTTCGGCGTCCACGGCGTCGGCGGCATCATCGGCGCCCTGCTCACCGGAGTGTTCGCGGTGGAATCCATCGGCGGCACCAAGGGTATGCTGGAGGGCAACGGCGCCCAGCTGCTGACCCAGGCCATCGGCGTGTGCACCACCTTGGCCTACACCGCGGTGGTGTCGTACATCCTGCTCAAGATCGTCGACGCGGTCATCGGCCTCCGGGTCAGCCCCGACGAGGAGCGCGAAGGCATCGACCTGGCGCTGCACGGCGAAACCATTCACTAAGCCCTCTCCTGGGTAAACTGATGGGGCGCGGATCGGATCCGCGCCCCATTTTCTTGACTCCCTGCACAAGGCGATCGCCCGGGCGCCGAACGTGCCCGGCGACGCGGTGTTTCCCTGGCATCCCTTTTCCCGTGCCGCCGGGGCCGCGATTGGGTAAAACAGGCTCCATGCTCAATCCGCGCCTCGACCTGCTCAGCGATTATCCCTTCCAGCGGCTCGCCGACCTGCTCGGTCCGGTCGAGCCTGACGCCGTCGTCATGTCGATCGGCGAGCCGCAGCATCCGCCGCCGCCGATGGTCGCAGCCATCCTGGCGGAGCAGGCGGCCGGCTGGGGCAAGTATCCCCCCGCCAACGGCACGCCCGATTTCCGCGCCGCAATCGCCCAATGGCTGAACCGGCGCTTCGCCCTGCCGGCCGGCCTGGTCGAGCCGGACAAGGCGCTGCTGCCCGTCGCCGGCACCCGCGAGGCGCTCTACCTGATCGCCCAGGTCGCCTGCGCCCCGCGTCCGGGCGGAGAGCCGCCGGTGGTGCTGCTGCCCAATCCGTTCTACCAGGTCTATTCCGGCGCCGCGGTGATGGCCGGCGCCGAGCCGGTGTTCGTTCCCGGCGCCGACGGCCCGGCCGCGCTGCCCGATTATGCGGCACTGCCCGACGCGGTGCTGAAGCGCACCGCACTGGCCTATCTGTGCAGCCCCGCCAATCCGCAGGGCGCGGTGGCCGATGCCGCCTTTCTCGAGCGGACGGTGGCGCTGGCCCGCCGCTGGGGCTTCCTGCTGGCGGTCGACGAATGCTACAGCGAGATCTGGGACGACAATCCGCCGGCCGGCGCCCTGTCGGCCTGCGCCGCCCTCGGAAGCGGGCTGGAGGGCGTGGTGGTGTTCCACTCGCTGTCCAAGCGCTCCAGCGTGCCGGGCCTGCGCTCGGGCTTCGTCGCCGGCGACGCCGCGGTGATCGCCGCCTTCGCCCGCCTGCGCTCCTATGGCGGAGCGGCGACGCCGATGCCGGTGCTGGCGGCGGCGGCGGCGCTGTGGCGCGACGAGGCCCATGTGGACGCAAACCGCGCCCTCTACCGCGCCAAGTTCGACATTGCCGAAGGACTGCTGGGCGGACGCTTCGCGTTCCGCCGGCCGCCGGGCGGCTTCTTCCTGTGGCTGGACGTCGGCGACGGCGAGGCGGCGGCGGTGAAGCTGTGGCGCAAGGCCGGCATCCGCGTGCTGCCCGGCGCCTATCTGGCGCGGGACGGCGCCGACGGCGTCAATCCCGGCCGCCCGTTCGTGCGGGTGGCGCTGGTCCACGACCTGGCCACCACCGAGCGGGCGCTGGCCCGCATCGCCCAGGTGCTCTAGCCATGGCGCGCAAGCCGATCATCCGGCAAGGCTTCCTGCCCGCAGGTTCGGCCGAGGCCTTGCGCCGCGGCGTGGCGCGGGCCGGCGGCCTGGCGCTGGCGGCGGCGGCGGCGGCGGTGGCCATCGCCCTGATCACCGCCGACCCGTCCGATCCCAGCTTCAACACCGCCGTCGACGGCCCGGTGGCCAACGCCCTCGGCCGGGTCGGCGCCGGCATCGCCGACATCCTGCTGCAGCTGTTCGGCCTGGGCGCCGGCCTGGCGGTGCTGGTGGCGGCCATCTGGGGGGTGCGCATCCTGGTCCAGGCGCGACCGCCGTCGCATTGGTGGTGGCGGTTGGCGGTGCTGCCGGCGGGGCTGCTGGCGGGCGCGATGGCGGTGGCCAAGCTGCCGCTCGGCCATAATCTGCCGGCCGGGCCCGGCGGCGCCCTCGGGCAGGTCGCCCTCGGCGCCCTTGCCGCCGTCATCCCCGCCGAGCTGGCGTGGGCGGGGGCGATACCGGCGGCGCTGATCGCGCTGGTCGCCGGGGTGTTCACACTGGGCCTCAGCATCCGCGAATGGGCCGGGCTGGGCCGGCGATCGGCCGGCGCCTTCGGCCGCATGGCGGTCAGGACCGAGCCGAAGGCCGCCGCCATGCCGCCCCGCCGGCTGCCGCCGGTGGTCGACGCGGACGACGAAGACGAGGACGAGGACACGGCGGACGATGCCGGCCCGCCCGTCGCCGCCCCCGGGGAAAGCGCCGAGGGCCGGCTGGCCCGTACGGTGATCGAACCCAAACGGCCGCCCGCCACCCCCGGCAAGCGCGAGCGCGCCGCCCGCCAGGGCAACCTCGACCTCGGCGGGCCGGTTCCGGCCGGCTACGAATTGCCGCCCCTGGCGCTGCTGGCGCTGCCGCCCGAACAGGGCGTGCCGAAGCTCAGCCAGGACGCCCTGGCCCAGAACGCCAAGATGCTGGAAACCGTGCTGGAGGATTTCGGGGTCAACGGCCAGGTGGTCAAGGTTCGCCCCGGCCCGGTGGTCACCCTCTACGAACTCGAACCGGCGCCGGGCACCAAGACCAGCCGGGTGATCGGCCTGGCCGACGATATCGCCCGCTCGATGAGCGCCCTGTCGGTGCGCATCGCCACCATCCCGGGACGCAGCGTCATCGGCATCGAACTGCCCAACGTCCGGCGCGAGACCGTCTACCTGCGCGAATTGCTCGCCGCCGAGCAATTCGAGAACGCCCCGGCCAAGCTGACCCTGGTGCTGGGCAAGGACATCGGCGGCGCCCCCGTCATGGTCGATCTGGCCCGCATGCCGCATCTGCTGGTCGCCGGCACCACCGGCTCGGGCAAGTCGGTGGCGATCAATACCATGATCCTGTCGCTGCTCTACCGCCTGCCGCCGGAAGAGTGCCGGGTGATCATGATCGACCCCAAGATGCTGGAACTGTCGGTCTACGACGGCATCCCCCACCTGCTGGCGCCGGTGGTGACCGAGCCGGGCAAAGCGGTGGTGGCGCTGAAATGGGCCGTGCGCGAGATGGAGGACCGCTATCGCAAGATGAGCCAGGTCGGCGTTCGCAACATCTCGGGCTACAACCAGCGCCTGGCGGAAGCCGCCGCCAGCGGCGAGACCCTGACCCGCACCGTGCAGACCGGGTTCGATCCCGAGACCGACAAGCCGATCTACGAGCAGCAGACCCTGGCGCTCGAACCGCTCCCCTCGATCGTCATCATCGTCGACGAGATGGCCGATCTGATGCTGGTGGCCGGCAAGGACATCGAGTCGGCGGTGCAGCGCCTGGCCCAGATGGCCCGCGCCGCCGGCATCCATATCGTGATGGCCACCCAGCGGCCGTCGGTGGACGTCATCACCGGCACCATCAAGGCCAACTTCCCCACCCGCATCTCGTTCCAGGTCACCTCGAAGATCGACAGCCGCACCATTCTGGGTGAGCAGGGCGCCGAACAGTTGCTCGGCCAGGGCGACATGCTGTACATGGCCTCGGGTGGCCGCATCACCCGTGTCCACGGGCCTTTCGTCTCCGACCAGGAAGTAGAGAAGGTGGTCGAGCATCTGCGTAGCCAGGGCGAACCCCGCTACGAGGAAGCCGTCACCGAGGAGGCCGAGGAATTCGGCGGCGACGGGGCCGGCGGCGGTGGCGGCAGCGGCGACGATCTCTACGACCAGGCGGTGGCGCTGGTGGCGCGCGAGGGCAAGGCTTCCACCAGCTTCGTCCAGCGCCACCTGCAGATCGGCTACAATCGCGCCGCCCGCCTGATCGAACGGATGGAGGCCGAAGGCGTGGTCGGCAAGCCCAACCACGTCGGTAAGCGCGAGGTCCTGGTTCGCGGGGCGTGAAAGACCACCGCCCTCCCGCGGCGCGGGAGAGGCAAAGGGCACTATGGGAGAAGACGATGTTCGCTAGATTGTTGCCCGCCCTGCTGCTGGCCGCCTGCCTGGCGGTGCCGGCCTTCGCCGCCGGTCCCCAAGACAAGGCCGATATCCAGGAGGCCGAGGCCTATCTCAACGCCGTCACCAGCCTGAAGGCCCGCTTCCTGCAGGTCTCCGGCACCGGCGGCCAGGCCGAGGGCACCGCCTATCTCAGCCGGCCGGGCAAGATGCGCCTGCAATACGACCCGCCCAGCCCGCTGCTGGTGGTCGCCGACGGCAGCTTCCTCATCGTCAACGACAAGACCCTCGACAATCCCAGCTACATTCCCCTGGGGTCCACGCCGGCCGGGGTGCTGGTGCGGCCCAACGTCCAGCTCGACGGCAAGGACCTGCGGGTGATTCGGGTCAGCCACCAGCCGGGGGTGGTGGCCATCACCGTGGTCTCGGCCGACGACCCCGCCCAGGGCTCGCTCACCCTGATCTTCTCGGAGCGCCCGTTCGCGCTGCGCCAGTGGCGCGTCCTCGACGCCCAGGGCCAGCTCACCACCGTTTCGCTCTACGACGTGCAGACCGGCCTGCCCCTCGACCCCAAGCTTTTCGAGTTCCAGAACCCGAATTTCGCCCCGCCTAAGCTGTAGGTATGATCGGACTTATCCGCATGGCTGATATGCATTCGGGGTGGCTGCGGAGACGGCACCGGCATCCCATCTGTTTTTCAGAGCGGTCGGAGTCGCAAGGGCTTCGACCGGTGGGGTGGGTCTCCCCTGCCGACCCCACGCTCCGCACGGAGCAAGGGCGCCCGGTTACCCCCCTGACCGGGCGCCCATTCTCTGACCGGCGGGTTGGCCGGTGCGGCTAGTCACCTGGAATATCAATTCGCTGCGCTTGCGGCTTCCGGTGCTGGCCGAGGTGGTGGGCGCCTTGCGGCCGGACGTGGTGTGCCTGCAGGAAACCAAGGTCCCCGACGAGCTGTTTCCGCTCGAAGCCTGCCGCGACCTGGGATTTCCCCACATCGCCCATCACGGCATGAAGGGCTACAACGGCGTCGCCATCCTGTCGCGGCTGCCGCTGGCCGCGGTGCGCGCCCCCGGCTGGTGCGGGCGCACCGATTGCCGCCACCTGGCGGCCGAGATCGCCGGCGTCGATGTGCACTGCCTGTACGTTCCGGCCGGCGGCGACATCCCCGACCCGGATTTCAATCCCAAGTTTGCCCATAAATTAAGCTTCCTGCGGGCGCTTTCCGCCTGGTACCGCGAGGAGCCCTTCGCCGGCCGGCCGGTGGTGCTGGCCGGCGATTTCAACGTGGCGCCGCTGGAGACCGACGTATGGTCGCACCGCCAGCTGCTGTCGGTGGTCACCCACACGCCGGTCGAGGTGGGGCTGCTCGGCGATTTGCAGGCCAGCCTGGGCTGGGTCGACGCCGTCCGCGCCTTCGTCCCACCGGCCGAGCGGCTGTACACCTGGTGGAGCTACCGCTCGCCCGACTGGGCGAAGAACGACCGCGGGCGCCGCCTCGACCACGTGTGGGTGACGCCGCCGCTGGCCGGATCGCTCCGCGCCGCCCTGGTGGCGCGGGAATGCCGCGACTGGGCGCCGCCATCCGACCATGTCCCGGTGATGGTGGAGCTGGACGTTTAGCGCGTCCTATTCACACCTGAAACGCGGCGGGCGGAAGGCCGGCGACGTGCCGCGCCCACATGGCCGCATAGGCGGCTTCCAGGTTGCGGGTGAAGCGCGGGGTGTCGAACAGCGCCAGGGTGGCGCGGCTCTCGGACAGATGGCGGCGCAGGCCGGCCAGCGCCGGGCCGTCCCCGAGCAGGGAGAGCGCCAGGGCCCGGTAGTCGGCCAGGCTGTCGGTGACCAGCTGCGGCAGGCCGGCCGCGTGCAGCAAGCTGGCGCCGACCCGGGCGGCGAAGCTGCGGCCGCGGCAGGTCACCATCGGGCAGCCCATCCACAAGGCGTCGCTGCCGGTGGTGTGGGCGTTGTAGGGCAGCGTGTCGAGGAACAGATCGGCGGCGGCGTAGCGCGCCAGGTGCTCGGCCAGCGGCAGGCGGGGCGCGAAGACCAGGCGGCCGGGATCCTGTCCCGCCCGCCCGGCGGCGGCCCGGAGCGCGTCCTCGACCGCCGGCTCGTCGCCCAGCAGCCACAGCACCGCCCCCGGCGTGGCCGCGAGGATATCCATCCACACCGCGAACACCGGCGCCGCGATCTTGTAGGCGGCGTTGAAGCAGGCCAGCACCCTGCCCTCCTCCTCCGGCAGGCCGAGGGCTGCGCGGGGTGGCCGGGCGGGATGCGGGCGCCGGCGGTCGTTGACCTGGTAGCAATCCGGCAGGTGGACGATGCGTTCGTCGTAGAAGGGCTGGGCCGCCATCGGCAGCACCACCGGGTCGGCGACGATGTAGTCGATGAACCCGACCCCCATGGTGCCGGGATAGCCGAGATAGGAGACCTGGATCGGCGCCGGCCGCAGGGCCAGGATTTCCGGCCGGGCGTCGCGGGTGTAGCCCTTGAGGTCGACCAGGATGTCCACGCCGTCGGCGGCGATCCGGGCGGCGATGTCTTCGGTCGGGCGGCCGGCGAGGTGATGGAAGACGTCGAACCCCGCCTCCAGCCGCCGCCGCATCTCGCTGCCGTCATCGGGGCCGAGCGAATAGGCGACCACGCGGAACCGGTCGCGGTCGTGCAGCTCGAACAGTTCCGCCGCCAGATAGGCGGTGGCGTGGCGGTGCAGGTCGGCCGACAGGTAGCCGATGGTCAGCCGGTCCTTGGGCGTCCCCGGCGCGTGCCGGCGCGCCGGCCCGGGAATGGCGGCGCCCCAGGCGCGGGCGCAGCGCTGATGGACGTCCTCGGCGCATTCGACCGCCAGCATCCTGAGCGGCTGCACCCCGCCGGCCCCGGCCAGCGGCAGCAGCCGTCCCGCCAGGCCGTCGAGGCCGTCCCAGTCGCACAGGGCCTGCTTGCGCGCCACCAGCGCCGACAGCATGGTGGCGTCGGCGGGGGCCAGAATGTGGGCCTGGAGGTAGCACTCGACCGCCTCGACCTGGCGATCCTGGCGGCGCAGGGCGTTGCCGAGATTGAACCACAGCCGGGCCGAGGGCTGGCGGGACAGCGCCCGGCGATACATCGCCTCGGCCCGGTCGGCCCGGCCCAGGGATTCATACAGGCTGCCGGCCAACGCCGCCGCTTCGACCAGCGCCGGGGCGTTGGCCACCACCATCTCCAACTCCGCCGCCGCCTCGGCCGGGCGGCCGTGATGGGCCAGGATCTGGGCGAGCAGGAAGCCCAATTCGGGACGGCCGCGATGGGCGCGGCAGATCCGTTCCGCCTCGCCCAGGCGCCCCGCCTGCGCCAGCGCGAGGGCTTGGGCGGCGGGATCAGCCATGACCCCCTCGCCCGCCGGAGCGGGAGAGGGAGAAACTCACGCCCCGCAGCACTTCTTGAACTTCCGGCCCGAGCCGCACGGGCACGGGTCGTTGCGGCCGACCTTGGCGGCGACGCGCTGGGCCGGCTTGGGGTTGATCACCCCGTCGACATATAGCCACCGTCCCGCCGCCTTGCGGAAGCTGGCCAGTTCATGATGGGCGAAGGGCTGGCCGCGGGTGCGATAGCGGGCGACGAACTCGACCGTGCCCTGGTCGCCCTCGGTGGTGGCGCCGCGAACTTCGAGGCCCTGCCAGGCCGCCTCCTTGGCCCAGGTCTCGGCGTCGGCGCGGTTGAAATCCTCCTTGGCCTCGGGCGCCAGGGTCGATTCCAGATAGTCGACGTCGCGGCGGGCGAAGGCGGTGTAGCGCGACCGCATCAGCGCTTCGGGTGTATCGGCGGCGGCGCCGGCAAGCAGGGGGCCGCAGCATTGGTCGAGGGTGCGGCCGGAGCCGCAGGGACAATCGCTCATGGATCAGAATTCCACCAATGTGGAGAAGACGAACAGGCCCAGCACGGCGGCGAGGTAGAAGGCCCCGCCGATGCCGAGCACGAACAGGGCGTTGCCGGCGGTCCGCAACGGATACATCCGCCGCTCGCGCTTGAGGCGGCCGCGATCGCGCTTCTCGGACCCGCCGACCACGGTGACGAAATAGCGCCCGCCGGGCAAAGGAAATGACAGGCGCAGATTGATCGGGTGGCGCCGCCATGACATCGGCTTGACCGCCTGCCACAGGGCCGCCCGTTGGCCATCCGTGAAGGTGTCCACCACCTCCGGCGGCAAGCGGTCCAGCAGTGCCTCGAGTGCGCCGTCGCTCTCCATCGCGCCCCTCCCCCGCTATGGCTTGCCGGTGAGCCGCGACAGAATGTCGTCGAGCTGCTCCAGGCTGCCGTAGTGAATGGTCAACTCGCCGCCGCTGCCGTTCGATTTCAGCGCCACCCGCACGCCCAGGGTGGCGGTAAGATCGCGTTCCAGCGCGGCGATATCGGTGTCCCTGGCGGCCGGCGGCGGGCGGCCCTGCCCAGCCGGCTTCGCCGGCTTGCCCTCGTCGGACGCCAGCTTCTCGGTCTGGCGGACGTTGAGTCCCTTGTCCACCACCTGCCGGGCCAGCGCCACCGGATCGGCGGCGGTGATCAGGGCGCGGGCATGGCCGGCGGACAGCTGGTTGGAATCCACCATCGCCTTGATCGGCTCGGGCAGCGACAGCAGCCGCAGCATGTTGGCGACATGGCTGCGGCTTTTGCCCACCGCCTTGGCCAGCTCTTCCTGGGTGTGGTTGAATTCCTCGAGGAAACGGCGGTAGCCGTCGGCCTCCTCCAGCGGGGTGAGGTCCTGGCGCTGCAGGTTCTCGACCAGCGCGACCTCGAGGGCCTCCTGGTCGGTCATGTCGCGGACGATCACCGGCACTTCGTGCAGCTGCGCCCGCTGGGCCGCCCGCCAGCGGCGCTCGCCGGCGATGATCTCGAACAGATGGCCTTCGGTGACGCTGGGGCGCACCAGGATGGGCTGGAGGATGCCCTTCTCGCGCACCGATTCCACCAGGTCGGCGATGGAATCCTCGTCGAAGGTGCGGCGCGGCTGGAAACGTCCCGCCCGCAAGTTCTCCACCGGCACCGTGCGGAGGCCCCGGAGCGGCTGGCTGGGGGGAACCGGAACGGCGCCCTGGACCACCGAGGCGGCTGCCGCCACCCCGCTGTCGCCGAGCAGGGCCGACAATCCACGGCCGAGATTGCGTCGCTTGTCTTCCGCCACGATCGTCACGCCTCCGCCCGGATCTGCCGCTCGCGCTTGAGCACTTCGCTGGCAAGATGAATGTATGCCTCGGCCCCGGTGCTCTTGACGTCGTAGATCAGCACCGGCTTGCCGTGCGACGGCGCCTCGGAGATGCGGACGTTGCGGGGGATCACCGTCTTGTAGACCTTGTCGCCGAAGAAGCCGCGGACGTCGGCCGCCACCATATCGGACAGGTTGTTGCGCTTGTCGAACATGGTCAGGATGATGCCCTGCAATTCCAGGCGCGGATTGAAAGCCTGTTTGACCCGCTCGATGGTCTTGACCAGGTGGCTGATGCCTTCGAGGGCGAAGAATTCGCATTGCAGCGGCACCATCACCGCGTCCGACGCCACCAGGGCGTTGAGCGTCAGCAGGTTCAAGGACGGCGGGCAGTCGATCAGCACGTAGTCGTAGCCGGTCGCCAGGGTGGCCAGCGCGTCGGCGAGGCGCCATTCCCGCCGCGTGGTGTCGACCAGTTCGATCTCGGCGCCCGACAGGTCGACGCCCGAGGGGACGATCGCCAGGCGCGGGATCTCGGTGGCGACCACCGCTTCCGCCAGCCCCGCTTCGCCCATCAGCACATGGTAGGAATTGACCTCGCGCGCCGCCCGGTCGATGCCCAGCCCGGTGCTGGCGTTGCCCTGCGGGTCGAGGTCGATGATCAGCACGGTTTTCTTGGTCGCGGCCATGGCGGTGGCCAGATTGATCGCCGTGGTAGTCTTGCCCACGCCGCCCTTCTGGTTGGCGATGGCGATGACACGGGTGGCGGCGGTACCGCTAAGCTCGGCCACGGCGGTGTACCTCTCGTAGGTGAAGGATGACTCCCGACGGGTCGGTAAGCGACGGGACCCGATCGATGGTGATAATCCAATCTTTCCCGGCGGCGGTCAATTCGTCTTCGCTGCCGCGGCCCTTAAGGAACAGGCAATCGCCTCCCGCGGCCAGGTGGGGAGCGGCCAAACCAAGCAATTTCCCCAGCGGCGCCAGCGCCCGCGCGGTGACCACGTCGGCGGCCAGCGGCGGCAATGCGTCTATACGGGCGGTGTGGACGGTGACCGCCGCCGCCGTCACCCGCGCCGCCTCGCGCAGGAACGTCGCCTTGCGGCCGTCGCTTTCGACCAGATGGACGTCGGGGGCGCCGAGGATCGCCAGCACCAGGCCGGGGAATCCGGCGCCCGACCCGAGATCGGCCACCCGCCGCGCCCCCGGCGGCAGCAGCCGGAGCAGCTGGGCCGAGTCGAGCATGTGGCGGCGCCACAGATCGCCGACGGTGTCGGGACCGACCAGGTTGATGCGGGCCTGCCACTTGACCAGCAGATCGGCATAGGCGCAAAGGCGCGCGCGGGTGGCATCGTCGATGCCGGCGATGGCCTGGAAGTCCTCCGGGGTCATCCGGTTACCCCCCTCATCCTGTGGCGATGTTTCACGTGAAACACTGTCTATGGTGCCCTACAGCATGCTGCGAAAATGTTTCACGTGAAACACCATCCCTAGACCCCCGCCCGCCCCGCCGGCAAAACCTTCTTGCGGACATGGCCCAGAAGCGCCGCCAGGGCCGCCGGGGTGATGCCGGGGATCCGCGCCGCCGCCGCCAGGGTCGCCGGACGGGAGGCCGTCAGCTTCTGGCGCAGCTCGGTCGACAACGCCCCGATGCCGGAATAATCCAGATCGGCCGGCAGTTCCAGCCCGCTCTCCCGCCGGTAGGATTCGATATCCGCCTCCTGCCGGCCGAGATAGCCGCTGTAGCCGCCCTCGATCTCCAGCTGCTCCGCCACCGCCGCCGGCATCGCCGCAAGTTCCGGCCACACCCGCGCCAGGCCGGCGACGTCGATGCCCGGATAGGCGAGCAGATCCCAGGCGCTGCGGACCACCCCGTCGCGATTGATTTCGAAGCCGTGCCGTCCGAGCACCGTCGGCGACGCCGTCAACTGCGCCAGCAGTCGGCGCCCCTCGGCCACCGCCGCCTCCCTGGCGGTGAACCGGCGGGCTCGCTCGGGTCCGACGCATCCCACCCCGATGCCCAGCGGGGTCAGCCGCAGATCGGCGTTGTCGGCCCGCAGCACCAGCCGGTATTCGGCGCGCGAGGTGAACATGCGATAGGGCTCGGCGGTGCCCATGGTCACCAGGTCGTCGATCAGCACGCCGATATAGGCGTCGGCGCGGCCCAGGGTGAACGACGGCGACCCGGCCGCTTTCAGCGCGGCGTTGATGCCGGCGACGATGCCCTGCCCCGCCGCCTCCTCGTAGCCGGTGGTGCCGTTGATCTGGCCGGCGAAGAACAGCCCGCCGACGAGGCGCGTCTCCAGGCCGGCGGTCAGTTCCCTGGGGTCGACGAAATCGTATTCGATGGCGTAGCCCGGCCGCAGGATGGTCACCCGCTCGAGCCCGCCGATGGTCCGCACCAACTGGTCCTGCACCTCGGCCGGCAGCGAGGTCGAGATGCCGTTGGGATAGACTGTGTGGTCGTCGAGGCCTTCCGGCTCAAGGAAGATCTGATGGCGCGGCTTGTCGGCGAAGCGCACCACCTTGTCCTCGATCGACGGGCAGTAGCGCGGACCGACGCTCCGAATCTGGCCGGAATACATGGGCGCCCGGTGCAGGTTGGCGCGGATGATGGCGTGGGATTCCGCGCCGGTATAGGTGATGCCGCACGCCACCTGGGGGGTGGCGATCCGCTCGGTGAGATAACTGAACGGCACCGGCGGGTCGTCGCCCGGCTGCATCTCCAGCCCCGCCCAGTCGATGGTGCGGCCGTCCAGCCGGGGCGGCGTCCCCGTCTTCAGCCGCGCCAGCGGAAAGCCCTGCCGCGCCAGGGTCGCCGACAGGCCGTAGCTGGGGGCGTCGCCCATCCGCCCCGCCGGCCACCGCTTTTCGCCGCAATGGACCAGGCCGCGCAGGAAGGTCCCGGTGGTCAGCACCACCGCACCGCAGGCGACCCGGCGGCCGTCGGCGAGCACGACGCCGACCGCCCGGCCGTCCTCGACCACCACGTCCTCGACCGGCACGCCCAGCAGGGTGAGGCCGGATTGCTCGTCCAGCAGCGCCCGCATGGCCTGGCGATAGAGCTTGCGGTCGGCCTGGGCCCGCGGCCCCCGCACGGCCGCACCCTTGCTGCGGTTGAGGATGCGGAACTGGATGCCGGCGCGGTCGATGGCGCGGCCCATCAAGCCGTCGAGGGCATCGACCTCGCGCACCAGCTGGCCCTTGGCCAGACCGCCGATGGCGGGGTTGCACGACATCTCGCCGATGGTCTCCAGCCGCTGGGTCAGCAGCAGGGTGCGAGCGCCCATCCGGGCCGCCGCCGCCGCCGCCTCGCAGCCGGCATGACCACCGCCGACCACCACCACGTCCGCCGAAAGCCCGCACTGATGTTTCACGTGAAACGCCCTATTTGCCGATGCAGAAGTCGCGGAAGATTACGTCGAGAAGCTCCTCGGCGTCGATGCGTCCGGTGATGCGGCCGAGCGCCGCCCCGGCCAGCCGCAGGTCCTCGGCGGCCAATTCCACCTGCCCTTGCGCGGCGAACCGGCGCAGCGCCGCCAGGCAATCCCGCGCCGCCGCCCGGTGCCGCTCGCGGGTGAACACCGGCCGCCCGGCCGTCTGGAAGCGCCCGGCCACCTCGGCCTCGATCGCCGCCAGCAGCGCGCCGATCCCGGCACCGGTGAGGGCCGAGACGGCGAAGGCCCGCCGCCCGCCGACCGAGGACGGCACCGGCGCGGCGGCGAGGTCGGCCTTGTTGACCACCACCAGGGTGGCGGTATCGATCAGCTCCAGGGTGGCGGCGTCCCAATCGGCATCGGCGGCGAACACCGCCAGCTTGAGGTCGGCGGCCTCGGCCCGGGCCAGCGCCCGGCGGACGCCCTCGGCCTCCACCTCCCCCGCCGCCAGGCGCAGGCCGGCGGTGTCGGCGAGGATCACCGGCCAGCCGCCGAGGTCGAGATGCACCTCGATGACGTCGCGGGTGGTGCCGGCCATGGCCGAGACGATGGCGGCGTCTCGGCCGGCGATGCGGTTGAGCAGGCTCGACTTGCCCGCGTTGGGCGCGCCGACGATGGCCGCCTCGATCCCCTGGCGCAGGCGCTCGCCCTGGCCCGCGTCCGCCAGCGCGGCATCGATCGCGCCGGCCAGAAGGTCGATGGCCCCGACGGCGGCGGCCAATTCGCTGTCGGCGATGCCCTCGTCGGCAAAGTCGATCACCGCCTCGACATGGGCCAGCGCCGCCACCAGGCGCGCCCGCCAGTCCTCGATCAGGCGCTCCAGGCCGCCGGCCATCTGCCCCAGCGCCTGGCGCCGCTGCGCCGCGGTGTCGGCGTCGATCAGGTCGGCCATGCCCTCGGCGCGGGTGAAGTCGAGCTTGCCGTTGACCACCGCCCGGCGGGAGAATTCCCCCGCCTCGGCCGGGCGCAGGCCGCATTCAAGCAGGGCCGCCGCCAACGCCTGGGCCACCGCCCGCCCGCCATGCAGGTGGAGTTCGACCACGTCCTCGCCGGTGAAGCTGGCCGGGGCCGGAAACCACACGACCAGGCCGTCGTCGATGTCGCCGAGCGCCACCCGGGTCGCCCGCCGCGGCGGCGGCAAAGCCCCGCCGGACAGCCGCGCCAGCGCCGCACCGGCGCCCGGGCCGGACAGCCGGTAGACGGCAATGCCCGCCCTGCCCTGCCCGCTCGCCAATGCGAAGATGGTATCGGTCATCGTCGGGATCGTCCCCTCCCCCACAAGGGGGAGGGCTCGATCGCCTTCATCCGTGCGCCTCCGGCCGCAGCATCAGCCGCGCGACCCGGCCGCCCTCGACCAGGTGGACGCGGACGATCTCGTCGACGTCGTCGTGGGTGTGGTAGGCGTACCATACCCCCTCGGGGTAGATCACCATCACCGGGCCCAGTTCGCAGCGGTCGAGGCAGCCGGCCGAATTGATCCGCACCCCCTCCAGCCCGAGCTTCTTGATCGCGGCCTTCATGTAGTCGCGCAGGGGCTCAGAGCCGCGGCCGGCGCAGGAACCCCGCCGATTGCCATCGGGCCGGCGGTTGGTGCAGGCGAACACATGGACCCGGTAAAAAGGCGCCGGGTCGCCGCTCACTCGGACTTCCCGACTTTGCCGCTGGCGAACTGCCAGAACAGCTTCTGCAGCTGGTCGATGTTGCCGAACTGGGCCGGCAGCCAGCTCTTGAACAGGGATTCCGGGTCCATCAGCCCCAGCGACGAAGTCATGCGGTCCTCGATCTGCTGGAGGATGGCGTCCTGCATCGGCTTGACGTCCGGAAGGCCGAGGAAGGATCGCGCTTCTTCCGGCGTGCATTCGAAATTGACGGTGACGTTCATGGCGTGCTGCCTCCCCGGCGTTCTTGTCAAACCTTGACGGTGCTCCAACCTAACCCTCCGACACTCGGCGCGCAACGCCGACACCAAGAGGATATCCCGGATGGCCAATCATCTCGCCGGCGAGACCAGCCCCTATCTCCTTCAGCATGCCGACAACCCGGTCGATTGGCGGCCGTGGGGCGCCGAGGCGCTGCGGCTGGCCGAAGCCACCGGCCGCCCGATCCTGCTGTCGATCGGCTATGCGGCCTGCCACTGGTGCCACGTGATGGCCCATGAGAGCTTCGAGGATCCGGACGTCGCCCGGCTGATGAACACCCTGTTCGTCCCGGTCAAGGTCGACCGCGAGGAGCGTCCCGACCTCGACGCCATCTACCAGCAGGCGCTGGCGATGATCGGCCAGCAAGGCGGCTGGCCGCTCACCATGTTCCTCACCCCCGCCGGCGAGCCGTTCTTCGGCGGCACCTACTTCCCGCCGACGCCGCGCTACGGCCGTCCCGCCTTCGCCGATCTGCTGCAGGGAATCGCCGACGCCTGGGCCGACCATCCCGACCGGATCCGCACCGATGTCGACGCCCTGCGCCGCGGGCTCGCCGAACGCGGCCGGAGTTCCGCCGGAGCGGCGCCGTCGCTGGCCGCCATCGACGAAGGCTGTCGCCGCATGCTGAAGATCGTCGACAGCCAGCGCGGCGGCCTAGCCGGCGCGCCCAAGTTCCCCCAGCCCGGCCTGTTCGACCTGCTGTGGCGCGCCCATCTCAGGACCGACGACCCGGCGCTCGCCCAGGCGGTGACGGTGACCCTGGACAACATCTGCCGGGGCGGCATCTGCGACCACCTCGGCGGCGGTTTCATGCGCTATTCCACCGACGACGAGTGGCTGGTGCCGCATTTCGAGAAGATGCTCTACGACAACGCCCAGCTGATCGACCTGATGACGCTGGTATGGCAACGCACCCAGGCGCCGCTCTACCGGACGCGGGTGGCCGAGACGGTGGAATGGGTGCTGCGCGAGATGATCGCCGAGGGCGGCGCCTTCGCTTCCAGCCTCGACGCCGACAGCCCGGGCGGCGAAGGCAGCTTCTACACCTGGTCGCTGGACATGATCCGCGAGCACCTCGACCCCGAGGCCACCGACCTGTTCGCCCATGCCTACGGCGTCAGCGCCGAAGGCAATTTCGAGGGCCGCAGCATTCTCCACCGCACCGGCCCGCTGCTGGCCGACGACATCGAGCAGCGCCTGGCCGAATCCCGGGCCGTCCTGTGGCGGGCGCGCGAGGAGCGGCCCCGCCCCGCTCGCGACGACAAGATCCTGGCCGACTGGAACGGCATGATGATCGCAGCCCTCGCCAACGCGGCGTTCGTCTTCGACATGCCGCGGTGGCTCGACGCCGCCTTGCGCGCCTATGAAACCGTGCGCCTGGCCATGGCCCTGCCGGACGGCCGCCTCGCCCATTCCATGCGCTGGGGCCGGATCGGCGGCATCGGCCTGGCCGACGACCTCGCCCACATGATCGCGGCGGCCCTGACCTTGGCCGAAGTGACCGGCGAGCGCCGCTATCTCGACCACGCCCGCCTGTGGGCCGAGGCCGCCGACCGGCACTTCTGGGACGATGGGTCGGGCGGATGGTTCCAAACCGCCGCCGATGCCGCGAACGTCATCGTCCGCCTCAAGCCGGTCTACGACAACGCCACCCCGGCCGCCAACGGCGCGATGGCCCGCGCCATGGCCAGGCTGGGCCAGGCGACCGGCGACGACCGCTTCACCGGCCGCGCCGAGGCCGCCATCGCCGTCTTCGCCACCGAATTCGCCGAGCATTTCCCGTCAATGTCGGCGCTCGCCGCAGCCTACGAGCAATTTGCGGCACCGGTCCAGGTGGCGGTGGCCGGCGGCGACGGCGCCGAGCCGCTGCTGCGCCAGCTGGCGACCGAGCCGTTGCCCACCCGGGTGCTGACCCTGGTCGCGTCATCGGCGGCCACGCCGGCCACCGCCACGGTGTGTCGCGCCCACACCTGTTTTCCGCCCGTCCACGACGCCCGCCAGTTGCATGCGCTGCTGATGCAGCGCTAAACTTCGCCCATGCCTCAGCTTGCCGTCAACACACCGGTCGGATTCCTGGCCATCGCCGAAGAGGACGGCCGCATCGTCTCGGTCGATTGGGGATGGCCGGCGGAAAGCGCCGAGACGCCGCTGCTCGCCGGCGCCCGCGACCAGATCGAGGAATATTTCGCCGGAACCCGCACCGGCTTCGACCTGCCGCTCGATCCGCCCGGCACCGTTTTCCAGCGCAAGGTCTGGCAGGCGCTGGCGCGGATTCCCTTCGGCGCCACCCGCAGCTACGGCGACCTCGCCCGCGAACTGGGCACCGCGCCCCGGGCCTTGGGCGGCGCCTGCGGCCGCAATCCCATCCCCATCCTGATCCCCTGCCATCGGGTGCTGGCCGCCGACCGGCGGCTGGGCGGCTATTCCGGCTTCGACGGCATCGACACCAAGCGCTTCCTGCTGCGCCTCGAGGGCGCCCTCGACGGAGATTTAGGATGACCAAAGCCGTCCGCATCCATCAGCCCGGCGGCCCCGAAGCCATGCGCTGGGAGGAGATCCCCGACCCCATTCCCGGCCCGGGCGAGGTGGTGGTTCGCCATGTCGCCATCGGGGTCAACTACATCGACGTCTATCATCGCACCGGCCTCTACCCCACCGCCCTGCCGACGGTGCTCGGCCTGGAAGGCGCCGGAACGGTCGAGGCGATCGGCCCCGGAGTCGCCGGCCTTGCGGTGGGCACCCGCGTCGCCTATGCCAGCCCGCCGATCGGCGCCTATGCCGAGCGCCGGGCGATGCCCGCCGACCGCCTGGTCCCGCTGCCCGATTTCATCCCCGAAACCCAGGCCGCGGCGATGATGCTGAAGGGCATGACCGCCCAATACCTGTTGCGCCGCACCTTTCCCGTCGCGGCCGGCGATGCCGTCCTCGTCCACGCCGCCGCCGGCGGTGTCGGCCTGCTGCTGTGCCAGTGGGCCAGGCATCTCGGCGCCACCGTCATCGGCACCGTCGGCTCCGACGCCAAAGCCGCCATCGCCGCCGCCCACGGCTGCCACCATCCCATCGTCTACAGCCGCGAGGACTTCGTCGCCCGCACCCGCGACATCACCGGCGGCGCCGGTGTGGCGGTGGTCTACGATTCGGTGGGCCAGACCACCTTCCTGGGCTCGCTCGACTGCCTGCGCCCGATGGGCATGCTGGTCAGCTTCGGCCAGTCGTCGGGCAGCGTCACCAGCTTCGATCCCGGGTTGCTGGCGGCCAAGGGCTCGCTGTTCCTCACCCGGCCCAGCCTGATGACCTACACCGCCAAGCGCGACGACCTGCTGGCCTCGGCCGCCGAGCTGTTCGCCGCGGTCGACAGCGGCGCCGTCACCGTCGAGGTCGCCCGCACCTATCCGCTGGCCGAGGCGGCCGAGGCGCATCGCGACCTGGAGGGACGCAGGACCACCGGTTCCAGCGTGCTGCTTGCTTAGACGATTGGCCGGCGTATAACATTCTCTCGGGAAGAAGTCCTGCCTCGCCCGAGGGAGAGAGGTCATGCAGCCGGCCGCGCGAAAGAACGCCAAGACCATACTCACCATTGCCGCCGTGGTATGGGCGGTGCTGATGGGATGGTGGCAATTCAGCAGTATTTCGGAAGACGATACTCCCAGCCAGGACAGCTCCGCCCTGCAGCAGAGAATGAAGGACGAGTGCGTCGGCACCTTCAAGCAGCGCTACCAGTGCAAGGATGCCATCGTCGTCAAGTCCGGCCAGTCGTTCTTCTTCGAAATGACCAAGCGGATGATCATCGTCTGCATCGGCCCGTTCATGGCCGCCTTTGCCTTCTCGCGCCTGTGCCGGCCCGATCCGGTCCATTTCACCGTGGCTGACGACGAGGGCGGCGGCGATTGGAAGAAGGCGGCGCAACGCCACGTCCACACCGCGGAAGCGGCGGCGGCACCGCCGCCGGCACCGTCCGCGGGTGGATCGATGGACTGGAAGAAGGCGGCCCAGCAACGCATCAGCCAGAGCCGCCCGCCGGGAGAAGGGTGAAATTCCCCTCCCCCGCCGGAGGCAACCTCAGCTGTTCATCGCCTCGAAGAAGTCGGAATTGTTCTTCGACTGCTTGAGCTTGTCGACCAGGAATTCCATCGCGTCGACCACGCCCATCGGCATCAGGATGCGGCGCAGCACCCACATCTTCGACAGCACGCCCTTGTCGACCAGCAGCTCCTCCTTGCGGGTGCCCGACTTGGTGATGTCGATGGCCGGGAAGGTGCGCTTGTCGGACAGCTTGCGGTCGAGGATGATCTCGGAATTGCCGGTGCCCTTGAACTCTTCGAAGATCACTTCGTCCATGCGGCTGCCGGTGTCGATCAGCGCGGTGGCGATGATGGTGAGCGAGCCACCCTCCTCGATGTTGCGGGCGGCGCCGAAGAAGCGCTTGGGCCGCTGCAGGGCGTTGGCGTCGACGCCGCCGGTCAGCACCTTGCCCGAGCTGGGCACCACGGTGTTGTAGGCGCGCGCCAGGCGGGTGATGGAATCCAGCAGGATGACCACGTCACGCTTGTGCTCGACCAGCCGCTTGGCCTTCTCCAGCACCATCTCGGTGACCTGAACGTGGCGGGACGCCGGTTCGTCGAAGGTCGAGCTGATGACCTCGCCCTTGACCGAGCGGGCCATGTCGGTGACTTCCTCCGGCCGCTCGTCGATCAACAGGACGATCAGGTAGACCTCGGGCTGGTTGGCGGCGATGGCGTGGGCGATGTTCTGCAGCATCACCGTCTTGCCGGTCCTGGGCGGCGCCACGATCAGCGCGCGCTGGCCCTTGCCCAGCGGCGCCACCAGGTCGATGACGCGGGTGGTGAGGTCCTTCGAGGTCGGATTGTCGATTTCGACCTTGAGCTTCTGATCGGGATAGAGCGGCGTCAGGTTGTCGAAGTTGATGCGATGGCGCACGTTCTCCGGCGGCTCGAAATTGATGGTGTTGACCTTGAGCAGGGCGAAATAGCGCTCGCCGTCCTTCGGCGCCCGGATCTGGCCCTCGACCGTGTCGCCGGTCCGCAACGAGAACCGCCGCATCTGGCTGGGACTGACGTAGATGTCGTCCGGGCCGGGCAGATAATTGGCCTCGGGGCTGCGCAGGAAGCCGAATCCGTCCTGCAGGATCTCGAGAACGCCATCGCCGTAGATCGGCGTGTCGTTCTCGGCCAGCTGCTTCAGGATCGCGAACATCATATCCTGCTTGCGCAGGGTGCTGGCGTTCTCAACCTGCAACTCCTCAGCGAAAGCGAGCAGTTCGGCAGGCGTTTTCTTCTTCAATTCCTGGAGATGCATGCGATGGCGTCCGTGTCATCTGGGGAGTGCGCCCCTGCCATACGGCAGCCCAAGGTACAAACCTCGGGTTCGGATGGGGAGTCCGGCGCGGATGAGAATGGGTCTCGGGATTTGGGCCCAGCAGGCGGCCCTCGGGATCACGGACCAAGCATTAGCCAAACCGCCCGCCGCTGTCAAACGGGATTGTAGTGTATCGTCACAGCGGCTTGACCACCGCAAGGATGACGATGCCGATCATCAGCAGGGTCGGCACCTCGTTGGCGATGCGGTAGAACCGGGCCGGGCGGGTGTTGCGGCCGGCGGCGAAATCGTTCTTCCACCGCACCAGCAGCAGATGGGTCACCGTCAGCGCCAGCGCCAGCGCCAGCTTGGCGTGGAACCAGGGCTCCTGAAAGGCGCCGCTGAATATCGCCAGCGCCAGACCCACCCCCCACACCACCACTGCCGCCGGCACCATGATGGCGCGGACCAGCCGGCGCTCCATCACCTTGAAGGTTTCCGACGCCTCGGATTGCGGCGCGACTCCGGTGTGGTAGACGAACAGCCGCGGCAGATAGAGCAATCCCGCCATCCACGAGATCACCGCGATCACGTGGAGCGCCTTCAGCCACAAATAGACTTCCCCGTTCACGCCCCCTCCTCCGCCGCACACGAGCGGCCGCAAATCCGGCATGCGGTGCCGCGCGTCCGGCCCGGCGCCGCCACCAGGTCCGCCAGCCCGGCGATGAAATCCGGGTGGCAGCCGATCGCCGGCACCCGCACGTAGCCCGGCACGCCCATGGCATCGGCGCGATGGCGGTATTCGATGTCGAGTTCCACCAGGGTCTCGGAATGCTCGGAGACGAACGCTACCGGCACCACCACCACCGGCACCCGGTCGGCGGCGGCGCGCGCCAGTTCGTCCTCCAGCGCCGGGCCGATCCATTTCAGCGGGCCGACTCGGCTTTGGTAGCATACCGTCCAGTCGGCCAGGCCGGCGGCGGCGGCCACCGCCGCGGCAGTCTGCCTCACCTGGCCCGGATAGGGATCGCCGCGGTCGACCACCCGCTGGGGCAACCCATGCGCCGAGAACAGCACTCGCGGCCGGGCCAGGCCGGCGCATCCCCGGGTCACCAGGTCGGCCAGGGCGGCGATCAGGCCCGGCTGATCGGGATAGCAGCACACCGCCTCGGTCGGCACGTCCAGCCCCGCCGCCGCCGCCGCCCGCTTCCAGTCGCGGTACGACGAGGCGGTGGTGGTGGTGGAGAATTGTGGATAGAGCGGCAGCAGGATAACCCGTTCGGCGCCCCATTCCTTGGCCGCCGCCGCCGCTTCGCCGGCGAACGGATGCCAGTAGCGCATGGCGATGAACACCTTGTGGTCGGGCCCCAGCGCCGCTTCCAGCGCCGCCGCCTGGGCCCGCGTCTCGGCCAGCAAGGGCGAGCGCCCGCCGATCGACGCGTAGATCGCCTGCGCCACCGGCGCCCGTCGGCGCGACACCAGCTTGGCGATCAGCCAGCGGATCGGCAGCGGCGCCCCGATGATGGCGGGGTCGAAGAACAGGTTGTACAGGAACGGTTCGACCGCTTCCGGCCGATCGGGTCCGCCGAGGTTGAACAGGACGACCGCCGTCCTGGTCATCCCCGCCACGCTCGGATCCGTTCGGCCAGTCGGGCGACGTTCTCGGGCGGGGTCTGCGGCACGATGCCGTGGCCGAGGTTGAAGATGAAGCGGCCCCGCCCCAGCGCCTTCAACACCCGGTCGATACCGGCATCCAGGGCCTCGCCGCCCGCCACCAGCAGGATCGGATCGAGGTTGCCCTGCACCGTGCAGCGCGGCTGCAGGGTCTCGGCCGCCCACGCCAGCGGCACCGCGCTGTCGAGGCTGATCCCATCGATTCCGGTCTCGGCCACATAGGCCTGGTACAGGGTGCCGGCGCCGCGGGGAAAGCCGATCACCGGCACCCCCGGCCGCTCGCCATGGATGCGCTCGGCCAAGGCGCGCGCCGGGCCGATCACCCAGCGGCGGAATTCGGTCTCCGGCAACGCCCCGGCCCAGGTGTCGAACAGCTGCACCACCTCGGCGCCCGCATCGATCTGCGCCACCAGGTAGTCGCCGGTGGCCTGGACCAGCAGCGCCATCAGCCGGGCGAACACCTCCGGCTGGGCCCACATCAGGCTTTTGGCCTGGGCGAAGTCCTTGGAACCGCCGCCTTCGATCATGTAGGTGGCGACCGTCCATGGCGCTCCGGCGAAACCGATCAGGGCGGTTGCCGGTGGAATCGCCTTGGACAGCTTTGCGACCGTTTCAATCACCGGAGCAAGGCGTTCGAGCAGGCCCGAGGCGTCGAGACCATTCAGATCCCCTGCCGAGCGAATCGGCGTCAACACCGGTCCTTCGCCCTCGCGGAAGGCGACCTGCTGCCGCAAGGCGTGCGGCACCACCAGGATGTCGGAGAACAAGATGGCCGCGTCCATGCCGTAGCGGCGCAATGGCTGAAGGGTGACCTCTACCGCCAGGTCGGGATTGTAGCAGAGGTCGAGGAAGCTTCCGGCCTCGCCCCGGGTCTTGCGGTATTCCGGCAGGTAGCGTCCGGCTTGGCGCATCAGCCAGAAGGGTGGCGGCGACGGGCATTGGCCGGCGAGGGCGGCGAGCAGCGGCTTGGCTATGGTCAAAGGGGTCTCCGGTGCGTTCGTGCACATCTGTCATACAGGGTTTGATATAGGGAAAAAAGGTAGTTGGGATAGTGGTTGCCTGTGGAAGGTGGGGATCCGAACCCGTCCCGGACCCGTCCACAGATTTGTGCGTGAAGCGCCGGACCGCTCGTTCCGCTGTGGACAAGCGGGGGATGGATCGGCCCGGCGGCGCGGCGGGACTGGCCGTCCACCCCATCTGGAAAGACGGGGAAACCGGGGAAAGCGGATGCCCGGCGCGGCAATTCACGCTATTCTCGGCCCGGCCGGCAATCCGTCCACCGGAGGGCCGCCGGACTCATGGCCGGTACCGGCGATGGGGGTGGATTTCAGGCCCCTCGCCGCCGATGCCGGGTTATCCCCAAAATTGCAGGCGATCCACAGGCCATGCGCAGCTTCCACCTCCATCTGGTTTCCGACGCCACCGGCGAAACCGTCACCGCGGTGGCCCGTGCCTGCAAGTATCAGTTCGAGGACGTCCATGCCATCCAGCACGAATGGTGGCTGGTCCGCAGCCAGCCCCAGGTCGACCGGGTGATCGTCGGCATCAAGGAAAACCCGGGCATCGTGCTATTCACCCTGGTCGACGTCGGTGTCCGCGTCACCCTTGAGGAAGCTTGCCGCCAGATCAAGGTCCCGTGCATCCCGGTGCTCGACCCGGTGCTGGGGGCGCTGGCCAATTATCTCAAGGTCGAGATGAACGCCATGCCCGGCCGCCAGTATCAGCTCAACGCCGAGTATTTCGCCCGCATCGACGCCATGCAGTTCGCCCTGCTGCACAACGACGGCCAGATGATCGAGAACGTCGAGGCGGCCGATATCGTCCTGGTCGGCGTGTCGCGCTCGTCGAAGACGCCGACCTCGATGTACCTGGCCAATCGCGGCTACAAATGCGCCAATTACCCGCTGGTTCCCGGCGTGCCGCTGCCGCCCGAACTGGACGGCGCCAAGAACCCGCTGGTGGTGGGCCTGACCAAGGATCCCAGGATCCTGGCCGATATCCGCCGCACCCGGCTGCGCTTCCTGCGCCAGAGCGGGGATTCGGCCTATGCCCAGTACGAAAACGTGCGCGAAGAGGTGATCGAGGCGCGGCGCCTGTTCACCAGCCACGGTTGGCCGGTGCTGGACGTCTCGCGTCGTTCCATCGAAGAGGCGGCAGCGGCCATCATCCAGCTCTATAACCGGCATATGGGCCTGGACGAAAACGCCGAGCCGGATCCGGGCCGGCCGCGGGCGGAAAGCTGATGATCGTTCTCGCCTCCGCTTCCGCCGCCCGCCGCCGGATGCTCGAAGGCGCCGGCATCGCCTTTGCCGTCGACGCCGCCGCCATCGATGAGGACGCGGCCAAGCAGGCGACCGCCGACCAGGCGGCAATCGCCGATATCCTGGCCGAACGCAAGGCCCTGCACGTCTCCGCTCGCCATCCGGGCGCCTTGGTGATCGGCGCCGACCAGACCCTGGATTGCGGCGGCGCCGGCTTCGACAAGCCGGTCGACCGGGCCGGCGCCCGCGCCCAGCTGCTGGCGCTGCGCGGCCGCACCCACCGGCTGGTCAGCGCGGTGGCGGTGGTCCAGGACGGTCGCACCCTATGGCGGCACCGCGACGCGGCATCGCTGACCATGCGGGATTTTTCCGACGGCTTCCTCGAGTCCTATCTCGACGCGGTGGGTGACGCGGCGCTGACCTCGGTGGGCGCCTATCAGCTGGAGGGACGGGGCGTGCAGCTGTTCGAGCGGGTGGCCGGCGACCATTTCACCATCCTCGGCATGCCGCTGCTGCCGCTGCTGGCCCATCTCCGCGCTTGCGGCGCGGTGCCGTCATGATTCCCAGCGGCAAGGCCCGCCTTGCGGGGGTGATCGGCTGGCCGGTGGGGCATTCCCGCTCGCCCCGCCTGCATGGCTTCTGGCTCGACCGCCACGGCGTCGACGGCGCCTATGTGCCGCTGGCGGTGCGGCCGGAGGACCTGGCCGCCACCCTCGCCCTGCTGCCCCGCATCGGCTTCGCCGGCGCCAACCTGACGGTGCCGCACAAGGAGGCGGCGCTGGCCCTGGTCGACGTGGTCGAGCCGCTGGCCGCCCGCATCGGCGCCGTCAATACCGTGGTGGTGCTTGCCGACGGCCGCCTCGAAGGCCGCAACACCGATGCCTTCGGCTTCCTTGAGAACCTGCGCCGCGGCGCTCCCGCCTGGCGGCCCCAGGCCGGGCCGGCGGTGGTGCTGGGAGCCGGCGGCGCCGCCCGCGCGGTGGTGGCGGCGCTGATCGAGTCCGGGGTGGCGGAAATCCGCCTGGCCAACCGCTCGGCCGGCCGCGCCGAAATCCTGGCCGATGCGCTCGGCGGGCCGGTCGCGGTGTGGGACTGGGACCGCCGGCGGGCGGCGCTGGACGGGGCCGCCCTGGTGGTCAACACCACCACGCTGGGGATGGCGGGGCAGCCGCCGCTCGACCTGGATCTGTCCTCGCTGCCGCCAACCGCGGTGGTCAACGACATCGTCTATGTTCCGCTGGAGACCAATCTGCTGAAGGCCGCCCGCGCCCGCGGCAACATCGCGGTCGACGGCATCGGCATGCTGCTGTGGCAGGCCGCCCCCGCCTTCGAAGCCTGGTTCGGGGTGCGGCCGGAAGTCGACGAATCATTGCGGGCGTTCGTGCTGGGATGAAGATCCTCGGCCTCACCGGGTCCATCGGCATGGGCAAGAGCACCGCGGCGCGGATGCTGCGGCGGTTGGGTGTGCCGGTGCATGACGCCGACGCCACGGTGCATCGGCTGATGGGCGTCGGCGGCGCCGCGGTGCCCATGATCGCCGCCGCCTTTCCCGGCACCGTGGTGGACGGCGCGGTCGATCGCGCCGCATTGGGCCGGCACGTGTTTGCCGATCCGGCGGCGCTGCGCCGGCTGGAGGCCATCCTGCATCCGATGGTGCGCGCCGCTGAGCGCCGCTTTCTCGCCCGCCAGGCACGGCGCGGCGCGCGCCTGGTGGTGCTCGACATTCCGCTGCTGTTCGAGACCGGCGGCGCGCGCCGCTGCGACGCCGTCGCCGTGGTCACCGCCCCCGCGTTTCTCCAGGCCCAGCGGGTGCTGAAGCGGCCGGGGATGAGTCGGGCGCGGCTGGCGGCGGTGCGGGCTCAGCAGATGCCCGATGCCGAGAAGCGCAAGCGGGCCGACTTCATCATTCCCACCGGCACCGGCATGGCGCCGGCCTTGCGCCGGCTGGCGGCGATCGTCACACTGATGCGGACCTGACATGCGCGAAATCGTCCTCGATACCGAAACCACCGGATTGGATCCCCTGTCGGGGCACCGCATCGTCGAGATCGGCTGCGTCGAGCTGTTCAATCACCTGCCCACCGGGGAGGTGTGGCACTGCTACCTCAATCCCGAGCGCGACATGCCGGCGGAGGCCTTCCGGGTTCACGGCCTGTCGGCCGAATTCCTCTCCACCCACCCGACATTCGCCGAGAAGGTCGCGGATTTCCTGGAATTCCTCGCCGATACGCCGCTGGTGATCCACAACGCCGAATTCGATATGCGTTTCATCAACGCCGAACTGGCCCGCCTCGGCTTCCCGCCGCTGCCGGCGGCGCGGGCGACCGACACGGTGGCGATGGCGCGCAAGCGTTTCCCCGGAGCCCAGGCCAATCTCGACGCCTTGTGCCGCCGCTTCGAGATCGACAACACCCACCGCACCCGCCACGGCGCCCTGCTCGACGCCGAATTGCTGGCCGAGGTCTATCTCCAGCTGATCGGCGGCCGCCAGCCGGGCCTCGATTTGGCCCAGGCCGCCGGCATCGTCCGCGCCGCCGCGACGGTGGACCGCCCGCGCCGCGAACCCCGCCCGCACGCGCCGCTGGCCGCGGAACTCGAGGCGCATCAGGCCTTCATCGGCAAGATCAAGAACGCGGCGTGGACGCGGGATTGAGGACCGCGCCCGGCGCGACGGTCACGGCTCACCCAGCAGGCGCGCCACACAGGCGGCGAGGGATCGGCGCCACGGCAGCGGGCCGATGCCGTGCACCGTTCGCAGACGTGCGCAAGACAGCGCCGAATAGGCCGGCCGGGCGGCAGGCAAGGGATAGGCCGACGTGGGAATGGCCTTCAGCCGCGCCACGTCGACGCCCAGCGCCGCAGCCTCGGCCAGCACGGCGGCGGCGAACTGGTGGCGCGACACGACGTCGTCGCCGCAACAATGGAACACCCCGAAAAGGTCGGCATCTTCCGCCGTCGCCAAGCGCGGCGCCAGCGCCCACACCGCCGCCGCCAAGTCGCCGGCGGCGGTCGGGCAGCCGATCTGGTCGTCGACTACGCCGATCTCGTCGCGTTGGCTCGCCAGCCGCAGGATGGAGCGGGCGAAGTTGGCATTGTGCGCGCCGAACAGCCAGGCGGTCCGCAGCACCGCGGCACGCTCATTGGCGTCCAGCACCGCCCGTTCGCCGGCCAGTTTGCTGGCGCCGTAAACCGAGACCGGGACGGCGGCGTCTGCCTCCACGTAGGGTTGGCGCTTGGTGCCGGCGAAGACGTAATCGCTGGAGATGTGGATGACCGGCAATCCCCGCGCCGCGGCTGCGGCCGCCACCAGAGCGGCGCCATCGCAATTGACGGCGAAAGCGGCTTCGCGTTCGGTTTCGGCGCGATCGACCGCGGTGAAGGCGGCAGCATTGAGCACCACCCGGGCGGCGCTGCCGGCCAGGGCCGCGGCTACCGCGCCGGCATCGGTGATATCCGCGGCGGCGCGCGACAGCAGGAGCAACCGCCAGCCCGGCGGCGGCGCCGTTTCCGCCAGCGCCCGGCCGATCTGGCTGGCGCCGCCGAAGACGGCGAGGGTGCCGCCGACGGTCACGCGCCGCCGCCGGTCCAGGTGAAGCAGGGCGCCGCTTCGCCGAGACGCGGAAGCCCGCGGTCCCGATCGGCGATCACCGGCCCGGATTGCGGCAGCGGCCAGGGAATGCCCAGGGCCGGATCGTCCCAGGCGATTCCGGCTTCCTGCTGCGGCGCGTAGGGCGCGTCGACCTTGTAGGTGATCTCGGTGTCGGGCAGCAGGCTGACGTAGCCGTGGGCGAGACCGGTGGGGATGAACACCTGCTGGCGGTTGGCCGCCGACAATTCGATCGCGGTCCAGCGGCCATAGGTCGGCGAGCCGGCGCGGATGTCCACCACCACGTCCCAGACGGCGCCGTGAACGACGCGGACCAGTTTCGCCTGCGCCGTCGGCGGGCGCTGGAAGTGCAGCCCCCGCACGGTTCCCGCCCGGCGCGACAAGACGGTGTTGTCCTGGATGAAATCCGCCGCGATCCCGTGGTCGCGCCAACGGGCGCGGTTGTAGGTCTCGGAAAACGTTCCGCGGTCGTCCTCGAAAACGCGCGCGGTAATCAGCAGCACGCCGGCGATGTCGGTGGGGCGAATGTCCAGCATTGTCTTTCGCTTGAATTCCGTCTGTTGCGGCGAAGGAGGCTATCATAGAATATTCGGCACATGCGCTTCCAGATTGTCCTCATCGAACCGCCGGGCTATCAGCACACCGCCGCATTGGCGGAAGTGGCCGAAACCCTGGTGTTCGGTTTCCGCGCCCTGGGATTGCCGGCGCGGATGGTGGTCAACGCCTTTTCCACCGAGGCGTTGAACATCGTGCTCGGCGGCCATCTGCTGACGCCGGACATGGTCGGCCAGCTGCCGCCCAACACCGTGGCCTACAATTTCGAGCAGGTCGAGGATGCCCTGTTCGAATGGGCGCCGGTGCTGACGGCCCTTTTTGCCCGCACCGAGGTGTGGGACTACAGCGCTCGGAATGTCGAGCGCCTTCGCGCCATGGCGCCGCGGCTGTTCCACGTGCCGCTGGGCACGGTGCCGGAAATGACCCGCATCGCGCCGGCCGAGCCGCAGGATATCGACGTGCTGTTCTACGGCGCGGTCAACGATCGCCGGCGCGCCCTGCTGAAGGCGATCGCCGATTCCGGAATGGCGCTGAAGGCGGTGTTCGGCTGCTATGGCGCCGCCCGCGACGGCCTCATCGCCCGCGCGAAGCTGGTCCTCAACCTTCATAAGCACTCGGCCGAGGTGTTCGAGATCCCGCGGGTGTCCTATCTCCTGGCCAACCGCAAGGCGGTGGTGGCCGAGATATCCGCCACCACCCAGATCGAGGCCGACCTGGCCGATGCCGTGGCGGGCGTCCCCTATGACGATCTCGTCGAAACCTGCCGTCGCCTGCTTGCCGACGAGGCTTCCCGCAAGGCGCTGGAGGCCCGCGGCCACCAGCGCATGACCGCCCGCAAGGAAGCGGATTACCTGCGGCAGGTGCTGGCGGAACGCGGCTGATCCATCACGGCTGCGGGCTTGCGGTCTGGGACGACTGAACGACGCCGCCGGCGCGCTGATATTTGTTCAGCGCCTGCATCATCGAGCTGCTGAACCAGTCCTGACCGGCCCCGGCCGGCGGCAGGCCGGGCGCCATCGGCTGCTGGCTTTGCTCGGCCATGACGCGTTGCATGGTGGCGGCGTTGGCGGCGGAATTCGGATTGTAGCCGGTGATCGGCACGTTCGAGCGCTGGCCGTTGGTCGACACCGGGATGCGCGCCGGCAGCGGGGCCGGTTCGCCGGTGCGGCGCGCCGGCAGCGGACGGTATCGCGTGGCCGTATCCTGGGCCAGCGCCATCGGCGCGGCGGCAGCGGTGGCCGGCGCCGCGGCGGCGGCCTGTACGGGCGGCGCGACAGGCTGGGCGGCGGGGGGCTGGGCGGCGGCGACGGGGGCGGCGGTCACCGGCGATTGCGGCGCGGCGGCCGGCGCCGGCGGCTCGGGCGGCAGAACGATGGCGGCGGCGAGGGCCGATGCCACCGGCTTGTCCGGTGGCGGCGGCGGCGGCGGCGCGGCGGTGGCGATGGCGGTCTGGCCGTCGCTGTTTGCCGGCGAACCCGGGAGGCCGTCCTTGACCATGGCCAGCATGGTGTCGCCGATGTCCTTGCCGGTGTTGTCATCGATGGCGCAGTCGATCACCTCGGTGAACAGGCCGACCGGGCCGCCGTAGAGGGCGCCGCCGGCCAGGCGGGCGACGGCGCCGGGACGATCGCCGGTGATCTCGCGGTAGATGGTCGCCACCACGGGGATGTGCTGGAGCGGATTGATGGTGTCGATGAAGTCCTTGAACGACGGCCCCTCACCCTCGGAATAGACCGGGAGGTGGTGCTCGACCGGGTCGGTCTGGCCGAAATAGCTGTCCGGGAACAGCTTGTCGGCCATGGCGAAGGGCGATGACTCGGCGATACTCATGACACACCTCGGAAACCATCCGCCCTCATCGTTGCAATCGCGATGCCAAACGGAATTCGGCGGATTTCCAGGGTTTCAGCGGATAGCCGGACGGCGATCGGCAGTTTCTGCCGGCCCGCTCAGAACAAATGGCCGCCCCGCGACGCCTTGGTGCTGAGGTAGAAGGCGTTGTGGTCGTTGACCGGGAAGACGTGGGGCACCCGTTCCGCCACGCCGATGCCGTGGCGCGCCAGGGCCTCGACCTTGCCGGGGTTGTTGGTCATCAGCCGCACTGTGGCGATGCCCAGCAGCCGCAGCATCTGCGCTGCCGGCTGGTAGATTCGCTCGTCGTCGTCGAAGCCCAGCTGGAGGTTGGCGTCCAGGGTGTCGAAGCCGGTGTCCTGGAGGCGATAGGCCCGCAGCTTGTTGACCAGGCCGATGCCGCGGCCCTCCTGCGCCAAGTAGAGCAGCACGCCGCTGCCGGCCCGGGCGATCTCAGCGATGGCGCCACGCAACTGGTCGCCGCAATCGCAGCGCAGGCTGGCCAGCAGGTCGCCGGTGAAGCATTCGGAATGCAGCCGGGTCAGCACCGGCCGGCCGACATCCGGTTCGCCGATGACGATGGCCAGATGCTCGACGCCGCCGTCGGCGGGACGGAAGGCGACGATGCGGGAATTCTCGGCGTCCTTCAGCGGCACCCGCGCCTCGCTTACCGCCGTCAGGGTGCGGGCCGCGGTCTGCTGGTAGTTCAAGGCGTCGGCGGCATCGGCCACCGGCATGTCGCCCGGGGCGAAGCCGGGCCGGGTCTCGGCCAGCACCGCCGCCGGCAGCAGGCGCGCCAGCTTGGTCAGCGCCACCGCCGCCGCCATGGCGCCGTCGGCGGCGGCATCCTCGGGCACAAGCCGGGCGAGGCCGCGATCCGCGGCCAACCGCGAACACGGATCGGCGAGGCGGGCGATGTCCTCGGCGGTCAGATCGGGGCCGGAAAGCCGCACCACGGCGGCCGGGGGTTCGGCGGCGCACAGGCCCAGCACCGCCGCCCGCCGTCCGGTGACCACCAAAGCCGGCGCGGTTCCCGCCATCCCGGCCAGGCCGGACAGGGCCTCGGGCGTCACCGCCTCGGCGGCCAGCACCAGCACCAGCGCGTTGGCGTCCGCGCGCACCCCCACGACACCGCCGCGGCGCAGTTCGGAGACGGCACGGTCCACCGTCACCAACGGGGAGGGCGGCGACAGGGCGGCGGGGGCGGCGTGTTCGAGATGCCTCATGATCGGCCCGGTCTGGACAAAGCGCGGCACCATAGCGGTTTTCCCCCCGCGGCAAAAGGGGTCCGGGTCGCTTTCGTCGCGGGCCGCCTCGTGTATGATATGGGATGTCCGACCAATCCTCCGAACGGCGCCTCTTGTTTGTCGAACAGGGCAAGGCCTTGCGCCTCGCGCTGGGCGAGGACCTCGCCGCCGCCGGCTTCACCGTCGTCGCCGCGGCGCCGGCCGACGTCGCCGTAATCGACGCCGACATGCCGGATGGTGCGGTTCTGTGCCGCCGGCTGAAGGAGGACGACGCCGGTCTGCCGCTGGTGGCGTTGGCCTCCGATCCCGGCGCGATCTCCGGCGTCGACGCGGTCATGGCCAAGCCGGTGCGGCTGGCGGCCCTGGTGGCCAAGCTCGCGGAGGTGATCGCCCGCCGGGTCGTCCGCATCGGGCCATGGCGCTTCGATCCCGCCGCCCGCCTGCTGGAAAGCGAGGATGGAAGGCGCATTCACCTGACCGAAAAGGAAGCGGCCATCCTCGACCATTTGCGCCGGGCCGGCGGCGTGGTGGCGCGCAACTGCCTGCTGGCCGAGGTGTGGGGCTACGGCGCCGGGATTTCCACCCATACGCTGGAGACCCATATCCACCGCCTGCGCCGCAAGATCGAATCCGGCGCCCCCCTGCTGGTCACCGAGGCCGGCGGGTACCGGTTGGCGGAATAGGATTACGCGGTGCCGGCGTCGTGCTGCGCCGCCGCCTGTTGCTGCTGGGCCAGTTCCTGCATGCGGCTGCGATAAAGCTGGGTGAAGTCCAGCGGCTGGATCATCAACGGCGGGAAACCGCCCTCGCGCGTCAATGTCGCCACCAGCGAGCGGGCGAACGGGAACAGCAGGCGCGGGCACTCCACCAGCAGCACCGGATGGACCTGGTCTTCCGGCAGGTTGACGGTGAACATCCCGGCATAGGCGATCTCGACGATGAACACCGGCTTGCCGCCGATATGGGCCTCGGCCTTGAGGTGCAGGGTCACCTCGTAATCGTTGTCCTGGATCGGATTGACCGAGATGTCGACATGGATCGGAATTTCCGGGGCGGTGGTCAGTTCCGCATAGATGGCCGGGGCGCCCGGCACCTCGAAGGAAAGATCCTTGACGTACTGGCCCTTGACGATCAGCGCCGGCAGATCCTGGTTGGCGGTCTCGTTCATGTTCTCGGCACTCCTGGCTTGACGATGGAAGGGCTAGCACGGATCAGCCGGCGCGGCAACCGTCTGCCCGCCCGGTCGCCGGACGCGTTTTCGCCCGCAGGGCGGGGCGCGGCGGCTTAAAAAAGCGTTGTCGCGGTTTTCGGCGATGTTCCATACTGCCGCGACGTCGACAGACCTGGGAGAGACGGTCATCGGAACCGATCGCGGAGGAGTTGCGGCAGCATCCGCCGGGCTTAAGGTGCTGCTGGTCGGCGTATCCGGGACGGCGCGGGATTTCCTGCTCTCCCTGCCGGTCCTCAAGAGTGCCGCGGAAGAGAACCCGGACATTGCCGCCGCCGCCGACATCGACATCCTTCAATGCTTCTTTATCGGGCACGACGAGAAGGACCGGCGCTGCCGCGAGATCGTCGACCATGCGGTCGCTTTCGCCCCGGACGTCATCGGCTTCTCGGTCTATGTGTGGAACATCGACGCCGTCCTGACCGCCGCCGGGATGCTGCGCCAGGCTTTGCCCGAGGCCCGCATCGTCTTCGGCGGTCCCGAGATCGCCGCGTCCGACGTGGCCGGCGGCCGGTTCCAGGACCTTCCCGCCGATTTCCTGGTGTGCGGCGAGGGCGAGATCACCTTCGTCGGCCTGCTGCGCCACCTGATCGATCCCCACGCCCACCCCGTCGCCGCCATCCCCGGCCTGGCGTGGCGCCGGGGTGCGTTCGTCTACAATCGTCCGGCCGACGAGAATGCGCTCCTGATCCAGGACCTGGACCGGATGGCGTCACCCTATCTGACCGGTGTCATCTCGCG